>Ga0302325_10000092_pt1 | contig 251417 bp, 224 predicted proteins | sample Palsa_T0_2_FD_201948 | JGI IMG/M metagenome (GOLD analysis project Ga0302325, IMG submission 201948) | Peat permafrost microbial communities from Stordalen Mire near Abisko, Sweden - Palsa_T0_2 | ecosystem: Environmental > Terrestrial > Soil > Palsa > Peat permafrost | place: Sweden: Abisko... | reverse complement strand
ATTGGGCAAAACTCAGAACGCGGCTCCTCAGAGGGCTAATCACCTAGTTCTACGAAAAAACAGTTGTGTGATCCCAGCGATTTAGCTGTCATTCGCCAAAATTCCGTCCGTCTCTAGAATCAACAGCTTGAGAAATTTCCTCAGACCGGATTTCTGTTATGAATTCAATCCATGTTCGACCTTTTGTGGCTTTGGTTCGGCGTCATCCTTCGCCTGTTTCGATCTCGCCAGACTGTAATGATTGAAAACCTCGCATTACGTCAGCAGCTGGCAGTGTTCAAGCGACGGCGACCCTCGCAGAGATGGTGGGCACAACCCGGTCGCGGGTCAGTTTTTTCATGAATAAGTTTAGGAAGTTAGGATTCGTCGATTATGAGGGCGGGAGTGGTTTGCAAGTTCACAGTTCACTTCTCAACGTTGTTTTGCACGACTAGATGGTGGATCACATTTCACGTCCGCGCGACCCCGGTGCATCAGGCAGTGTTTCAGGGACGTATCAACCCCGCAGATCGGGCGGTGGCTCTAGGCTGCGGCATAGCCTTTTTCCATCAACGTGTGCACGGCTTCCGCCAGTTGCGCATCCGCCTCGTCCGCGATGACCATTACATCTGACAGCACCTGATTCTGATCGAGTTCGTCCTGATCCTGATGGAGGGTTCCGGAGTCCGTCTCCGTACATTCGAACCCCCTCATCAAACCGAAAATAGACGTTTCCCTTTACGGGAGTTGCGTTAGCCGCGCCAACGAGAATATCCCCAGCCGCCGCCACCGAGCAAAAACACTACCAAAAGAACAATCAATATGGTTTCCATGTTGTACCTCAATTGGGAGAAGGAAGCTGACGGCCTTTGTAACGGTCGTCTCACTTCTTCACTACAGAACATTATAGAAGTGGCCAAGGGGGGTGTCTGATCACATTGGATCACTTTGAACTACGCTCGATTGTAGCTGCGGGAAGGCCGAACGCTGTGAGCTACGTGATTGAAGTACGAACCTCCCAGCCGGCGCTGGAACAAATGGGATTCCCGGAGCCTCGATCATCGTCACATTGCCTTCGATGGCCCGACTGATCAAAATCGAGCAGTTTCCACGTTCTCTCCTCGGCTAAGCTTTCCGTATGCAGATCACCATCAAGCTCATAGCCGACGTGTTAGAGGTCCGCTGCGCCGACTGCCAGAGCCTGCTCGATATGCACAGTAACCGGCGAGACGCCTATTTCCCTGCCGAAGAACGCTCATCTTTGTCCATTCATGGGTTAGGTCTTCTTGGAAGTGTACAAAATTGATCAGTTCTTGAAACCTTTATTAGGTACTGTGTTTTCCTTGAAGCTGAGAACGCGGTCATTAGGGTTGCTGTACAAACCCGAATAAGACACGCGTAATGACCCAGGGAGACTACAGTGATGACATCCGCGACGCCAATGAATGTGCCCGCAGTAAGCGTGATTCGGCTAAGAGCCGAAAACCGGCGAGACGATTCCGAAGGCGCACTTGTTCAGCGTGCACAGCGCGGTGACGAGCGGGCGTTTGCCACACTTTACCAGTTGCATAATAAGCGCGTGTATTCGGTGTGTCTGGGGATGACGAGAGATGTGGCTCAAGCAGAAGATCTGGCGCAAGAAGCCTTCATGCAGGTGTTTCGCAACCTCAACTCGTTTCGCGGTGATTCGGCCTTCTCTACCTGGCTGTACAGGATTGCTGTTAACACCGTCCTGATGAAGTTGCGTCGTAAGTCTCCACCAGTGCTGTCGCTGGATGAGCCTATGTCGAGCGACTCGCCATCTCTCAAGCGCGAAGTTGGGAAACCGGATCCGAGCCTCTGCGGTGCGGTTGACCGAATTGCGTTGCGCCGCGCCATCGAAGAATTGCCCGGGGGATACCGGCAGATTTTCCATCTGCACGAGGTTGAGGGATACCAACATCGTGAGATCGCCGAACTGCTGCAATGCTCCATCGGAACCTCGAAATCACAGCTCTATAAAGCGAAGATGAAGATGCGCGGCCTTCTGTTTCCCCAGAGGAGAATCCTGCGATGATTCCAAGCCAGCAATAGCGCCGTAAGCGAAATTTCCGAACGCAGAAAACCGGCTTAGTGGTGGAGAAAAAGCCATTTCGAGGGCGAGCTACAAAGAAGTAGCAACCCAGCCAGAACGCTAAGCCTCTTTTCGTTTGTCGCCGGACACTACAGTCTCGTGCAAGGCTTGGTCGACTTCAGCAAAATCCCAGGGCCATGGGGTTCAAACAGAACCTCAACTCCAACTGAGGGTTTGCAGTCTACTCTGGACTATTGTCGGAGATCATTTTTTTCTTCTGCTCTTCGATCGAAACGTCGATTCTTCCTAATGCCGGTACCAAGGGTTCTTCGTCGTCATGCGTCATAAGAAGGCGCTGGGAATTGATCGATATTCCTGCAATTGCGCGATTACGGGCAACAACTGGCTGGACACATCGTCTTTGAATACGAAAGCGTCTACCAGCTTCAACGCTTGTTTAGGAACATCCACCGCTGCGGAAAGCATGATGATTGGCGCCTGCGGCCTGAGCCGTCGCATTTGGATTGCAAATTCTTGTCCGTTCATCTCGGGCATAAAATAGTCCACGATTACAATGTCAACCAAATGGTTGGAAGCCAGTTCGAGTCCTTTGCTGCCACTGGGTGCGGTCAGGACGGTATATCCAAAGGTTTCGAGGAAGGCTTTTTCACATTCCAGCAGATCAAGGTTGTCGTCAATGCAAAGAAGCACTGCGCCGTGGGTGGGCATAGTTTACCTGCGCGTGGCTACACTTCTAAGGATGTTGCCATTATTGAAACAACGAAAACTGTTCACTTTTGCACACTATTGCGAAGTCGCGGTGGCGAGGGCTTTGCTAACGCGTAGAAAATAGGGGGCAAGCCCATGGGAAAGCCTGTCATTCGCCAAATTTCCGTCAAGATAAACAGGCGAAGCGAAGCCTCTGGGGTCTTGGTCGTCGGTCATACAAATCCCTATGAGAGATTCCCCACGGATCAAAAGGACCTTGCCGTGAGAAACCTCGGAGCGGTTCTCGGCAGTCAAGGGACGACCTGGATGCTTCTGCTCTGGGGCGTGAACATAATTTCAAGTCGTCCCTGATGTTAGGGCATAGAGTCTACAGAAGTCTCGATAACATCAATGGCCGAATAGGTGCGCATGTTCACAGTTCATCAAATTTGGTTCGAAAGGGATGCCGCTCATGCTCGAGATTCAAACCAAGCAGTTGCCACCAGACATCACTGTTCTCGGAAGAATCACCATCGGCCGGGACTGCAAGGAATTGGAATGGGCCGTCGAGAACCTGGTGAAAGAGAGACGAAAAAAAGTTATTGTCGACCTGACCGGAGTGACGCAAAAAAAGCAACTAGTCTCCTGATATCAGAAAGCACGTTGGCCGGGGGAACAATCGGCAGCGATGGAGGAGTGGGAGTTGCGAAAGGTTGTCCAACGTTATACAACTTGGGCCATGAAAATTGCGAAACTTCTAAGGTCGCATGTCGGGAAATTGAAAGAGGCAATCGAAGAGCGATTCATCGCGGGCACCACACCACGACGCGTCGAGTTGGAGACCGCCAGGCCGTTTTTGCCTCCTTCGAAAAAGCGACGTTAAGAAACCGGCCCAATTGCAGCATTGCAGCCCCAATGTTAGTCGGAAAATTTCTTATAAACTCTGTACTCTCTTGTCGGCTATTGCTAATTGACCAGTATGGGCTCAGATTAATGGACGAAGGACAATATTCTCAGGGTATAGTTCAGGACACAATCCGCCGCGCGGTCCAAAAGTCGGCTTGTGGCAAAGAACGCTGAAACCCTTTGAAACCCCCTGAAACCCGTTCTGTGGTTTTTCATGAACTTACATTGCTTTAGGTCGCTACCTGTGCGCTGCAACTCCTTCAGTTTACGTCTCCCGGCGGGTTCGAATCCCACTCTCTCCGCCATGTCTCGGCTGAAACTGGCAGACTCCATTGATGCACGTGGATCCGCAGATCCGTCCCTCACAGAAGAATCTCCCAAGCTTAGCGCGGCAGGATCTTCTTCAGTGCCCACTCGATCCTGTCCACTTCCTCGCGGATGACTCGAATCGACTGCTGGTTCGTGGCTGGGTGCGCGGACGGAATAATTCCTTCCAGGGCGCCGCGGATCTGGTGATTGCGAGCCCATATGAAGTTGAGTCTTGCGCTCCGTTCCTTTCGATTTCGGTAGGCATTTCCGACGAACTTGGTGGCCAGCCAGGCAAAAGTGAAGCCGAATAGGGCCTCGATTGGAATGCGGTCCTTGGCACCGTCAAATTCCAGAAACAAAAGCCGGTAGACCGCTTCCCCCATGCCAAACGAAGCAAATAATACAATCGCTCCGAACAAGTAAACTTTCAGGCGCTCCACCGGTTGAAAGCTTATGGATTCGTCGCTCGCGGCTTGTGTTTGCAGAAACTTGATGGCCATGCTGCCCCCAATTGGCTGGTCACCGTTCGCGGCGCTAGCCAACGATACAGTGTACCGATTTTGCTGAAATGATAATTGAAATTGCAGCCAAATGGGGTAGCGTATTGCACCGCCGGCAATAAGCCTGCGAATCTGTCGCCCCATACCGGCAGCCGGATACGCTCCCCGGCGCAAACGACAGTCGCCAGGAGTTGAGAAGGTCTCCGACGCTACTTTTGAAATCTGCTCGACCCTTGTTGATCCCTGGGAGATTTCGGCCGCCAGTCTGCGATACAATTTCGCTGCTTGCTTCATTGTGTTGCGAGCAACGTTCTGCTCAACCTGCGCCAGAGAGATCGCGTCGAAGCAGAAAGGGACAGGTCCTTATGAACATCCTGTTACTTTCCATGCCGGATTCGTTCGAACACATGCCACCGCACGCTATCCGTATGCCCAACGGTGCGCTCACGTCACTCGCGGGAAACGTTGATCCGCAGCACCGCGTCGCCGTGGCTGATTTGATTCTGGTTCAGCGCCAGGTTCGCGAGACTGTCACACGGCTTGTCCGCGAACTCGATCCGGAAGTTGTCGGCCTTTCCGTCATGACGTTTCAGCGGCGTACCGCCGCGCGCATTATCGAACTCGTCCGCGGTCTGCGGCCGGGAGTGAAGATTGTGGTTGGCGGATACGACCCCAGCCTTGCCCCCGAAGCTTACGCAGAAATGGGCGTCGATTATCTGGTGCGCAGCGAGGGGGAAGTCACCTTCCGCGAATTGTTGCGCGCAATCGAGCAGGGGTCGGGCGTCGAACAGATCCGCGGCCTCTCATACCGATGCCGAAACGGCGACAGCTGGGTGCACAACCCCGACCGTGCGCCGCACCGGCTTGAGGACAGCGAAATCCGCCCGCCGAACCGCGACGCGCGCGTGCTGAACGGATACACGCTGATGGGCCGGCAGATTGATGTAATCGAGACCTCGCGGGGCTGCACCTTCGATTGCAGTTTCTGCTCCATCATCGAGATGAGGGGCCGCAACTTCCACGCGTATTCCTTCGACCGAGTGTTGGCCGATATTCGCGATGCTCGCGATCATGGCGCTCGAACTATTTTCCTGGTCGACGACAACATTACGCTGAACGTGCGGCGCTTTGAGGCGTTGTGCGAGGCCATCATCGCTGCCGGGCTCCACAAGCTTGATTACTTCGTGCAGGCTATGACCTCCGCGATCGCGAACCATGGCGAGACCCTCGCTCCGCTGATGTGTCGAGCCGGATTCCGCTACGTTTTTCTCGGCATCGAAAACATTCTCGAGAACGACCTGGAATTTCTGAAAGCCTCCGCCAAAAACACGGAGCGCACGAACGGCCAAAACACCGGGAACGCCACTCTCAAAGCCATTGATTATCTGCATCGCAACCAGATGTATGTTGTCGGCGGATTGATCGTGGGGAGTCCCAGCGACACACGCGAGTCGATCGAAGCTAATCTTGAATTTGCCCGCCGGTATGTGGACTGGCCGTACATCCAACATCCGACGCCGTACCCGCGGACGCCGATGACGAAAGATTTTCGCGATCAAGGTTTGATCATGAATGAGCGGCTCGAAGAATACGATGGCACCACCGCGGTCGTGCGCACCCAGCATCTGCCCGCCGAGGAAGTGGAATTTATGCGCTGGAAGGCCGAGCGCTGGATGAAGATTCACCACATACCGGCGGTCATTCGACACGATCCAAGCTTCGTCCTGTTTCAGGGATGGAAGATGTTCGCCCACACCTTTCGCGGGAGCTCGGTCCGCTCTGCCCTTGGGTTAGAGAGCCAGAAGAAAGTCTTTGAGAGGTACCGAGCGATTCGCCGGGCCGAGCGCGAGTACGTCTAAGTCCGGATTCACTTCCGCATACTTATCGACGTCGCGACGACCCGGGAGCGGACCCCTACTGTGGCTTGGATTTCAGCGGCTTGCCGATCGCGAGCAGGAAAATGGCACTCTTGCCTTTCGCGTGTGGCGAAAAGAAGTTAATCACCTCATCGTCGAAGAAGGTCAGCCCGGTCGCACCCAGGCGCTGGGCATACGCAGCCAGGTACATCTTGCCGCCAATGGCGCCTGCTTCCAGCTGGACGGCCCGGTAGCCGCGGTTTCCGTAGCGCTCCAGGATAGGTTTTAGATCGGCAAGAAAGAAGATGTCCACACAGGCGTCCGCCGGCAGTTGCTGCTCCAGTCCCAAACGGTAGGCCTCGGCGCGGAATTCCCCTTCCTTCAAAAGCTCCAGAGAGTTCCGCTCACGACGGAAGTAGTAAGCACCCGAGGTGAGCCCCTGGACCGAATGCACGATGAGGTACAGATCGTTGAGCTGTGCGCGGGGAGGCTCGAGGAAGTCGGCCGGAAGGCCTCGCGTCGCGTGGTTGACAATCGTGGAGAGTTGGTCGAATGTGATGGATGCCGTCTTATCGAACGATCGAGTGGAGCCACGACGCAGGATCACTTGCTCGATCGTGTCCTTAGGTTGCTCTTCTTCCTGCAGTCGCTTCAGTTGAATCTCTGCGGTCGTCGCAGCAGAAAAAGATGCAAACACCGGTTGACCCTCGCGCCACTGCAGCACTTCATCTTCAGATTCGAGTGAAGAAGCGCCGTGCATCGCAAGCATTGCCGGATATTCAACTTCGCGCCGAGAAACTGGGATCGTTTCGAGGCTGAGCGCCGGAGCCTCGTTCGGAGCTGGCACTGAACTCTCCGATGTGCGTCCGATGGGTACCAGGCAAAATGAAACTTCACGCCGAGTGTCGAGATCGAGTAGACGGTTCACCTCGGCGTCCACGAACCCGAGCAGGATCTCGGCGGGCAACCCAGAAGCCGCAGCAACAGCGAGGAGATTCGCCAGCAGGGTACCGGTGTCCCAACCGAAGTGGCGATAGGTGCGTGCCTGGTACTTCCAGGCGTTTCGCCAGTAAGTTCCAGTGGAGACGATGATTGCGGGAGCGCGAGCCACTGCGAGTTCCATTGCTGTCGCTTGAGCCAAGTTTCCGCGGAAGTCTCCTTTTCGCAAGACCCGCAGCGATACATCCGCCGGATTGAAGTGATACACGCCCGCCTCCAGGCCCGGAATATCGCCAGCCACTACATACATCTCGATCTCGTACAGAGCTCCGGTGCAAGCGGCGGCGCGGAAATAGATTTCACCGCCCGAATATTGGCGCTGTTTGGTAATGCCCGCTGAGAAATAGAGGATGCGTGCCAGATCCTGCAGATCAGGAACCGAATCGACGCCCGAGGAGCGTACGGATTCCGATATCGCGGAGAGAGCAGTCACGCCTGTTTGCCGCACGTCGCGCGGTAGGAGCAACGGCTCTATCCCCGGATAGATTTTGAAGGGCTGCGGCCGATTTGCCCAGTCCAGGAAGTGAGGATTGTTGCGAATACTCCAGTAGGAGTGCTTCGTGCCATCGTGATACTTCCAGGCCGCCTGAAGGTCGCGATTCTTCATCCGTTGCTCGATCAGATTATCGTATTTCAGTCTATTTCTTGCGGCTTGTTATAGATGCCAGCGTTAACCACGTGGCGGCTGCGTGCGCTTCGGTTTTGTGAGCGCGGATATGTCGGTGGTAGACTGCGCCTATGGCCGCTAAAAAGAAAACCAAGAAGAAGCTGAACAAAACTCCCGCGAAAAACCGAAAACCGGTCACGAAGACAGTTAAAAAGAAACTTGCTAAAAAGAGAGTACCCGCGAAAAAGAAGTCGACTCCCAGAAAGGCCCTCGGCAAGAAAAAAGCCGGTGCGAAGACTGCGAGTGCCGCCCGGAAGCGAGCTTCGGGGGAAAATCGAAGCGTGGATGCAGAAAAATTCGCGCCTCAAGGGCTGAGATCCGGGTCGGCGGGACAATCGGGCGACTTACAGGGATTATCGAACGTCGAAGGCGCAGATTCGGAGAGCGTGGACGAGTTAATCGAGGAAGGGAACGCCTTCGAGGCCGGCGTCGTTGCTGGTGTGGAGAGTGCTGACGACGCTGACGAGAAGGAAGTTCGCACGCACGAGGTGCCAGAGGACGATGTTCCCGAGGAATATCTGGACAAGGAGTGAGCGCGGATCGTCCGCTTGAAGAGCCTGTTAGATTGAGATGATCCCGAAGCGAATGAGGGCGAGAGAAGTGATCGCCACAATAGCCCAAAGCAGGAGTCCCTGCAGCAGCGGACGCACGCCTACCTCTTTCAAAGTCGATTTTGAAATCCCAGTACCAATCAGATAAAGAGTCACCGTCAGTCCGGTTTTCCCCAGTGTGCTGAGTTTGGGATAGAGCGAGCCGAACCATGGCAGATAGGCTGGCAGATAAGTGCCGGCAACGGCCGCCAGGCAGAAGAAGAGGATAAACCACGGCCACTTGATTCGGGTCTTGCTCCTTTTCAAGATGGCGACCGCAAAGGCGAGGGGAACAATCCACAGCGCTCTGGCGAGTTTGATGGTCGTGCCGATGGTTAGCGCCTGGGAGCCGTATTTTGCGGTCGCGCCCACGACTGAACTGGTGTCGTGAATGGCAAGTGCGGACCACAATCCGAACTGAGATTGCGTGAGGTGAAGGATGTATCCGATGGCTGGGAAGAGAAATAGCGCAACCGAATTCAGCACGAATACAGTTCCCAGCGAGACCGCCATTTCCTCTTCTCCTGCGTTCACGACGGGACCAATGGCTGCGATCGCGCTTCCACCGCAGATGGCAGTGCCGGTGCTGATCAGGAGCGACGGTATGTGTTGAACCTTGAACAAACGCCCAATTCCCAGACCGAGCAGCATGGCAACGGAAATGCTGAGCGCGGTGTATAGAAATCCAGTCCTGCCCGCACGTACGACCTCATGCAGGTTCATCCCAAAACCCAGTGCGACGATCGACGCCTGCAAGAGGAACGCAGAGAGTTTTCTAGCGGCGAGGTGATAGGGGTGCGGGAATGCCAGACCGTAGATCAGCCCTGCCAGTAGCGCAAAGGGTGTCGAGATGAGACCGCTAGCAGCTACCACGAGGCCGACGAAGAAAATGTTCTTGGTGTTGGTCAACCTTCAGTATCGCTGCACCAGCACCTGTCTGTCCAAGCGGTAGGTCTCATTGCTCAACCGCACCCCAGACACAACTCTTGGTGTGCCAAAGCAAAAAGGAAGAATCGGGTCCAGACACGTGTTCCGGACCCGGGTGGGCTGTTCCTGGTGCAGAAGAATACAGGGGAGAAGCTTTCGGACTGGCTCCAGATCGGCTAGGATGGTCTTCCGTACGCCGAATTGCACCGGACCTCTTCATACCCCTCATCCCTCTTCAACCGCCGTCCCACGGCTTGTCGGGATCGCGGCGGTGGGCGAAGAGGAACAGCCAGTCGTCACATCCAATGATTACTTCTGCAGGGTGCGAATGTAGGTCACCACGGCTTTCGCGTCGTCAGCGGATAGACCCTTTACGCCGGCCGGGTGCTTCGCCGTCTCTGCGACGGCCTTGGTCAGGTCGGCATCGGACATCTTCTTGGCTTCATCCGAAACCAGACTCGGAATCTTGGCAGCGGGTTTTCCCGTCGCGTCCGCTCCGTGGCACATGGCGCATTTTGCTTTGTAAAGAGCGGCTCCGTCCTCAGCCCATGAGAGATTGGGGATCAGGATGAACAGGGCCACCGCGATTGTCATTACCAGCACCATCATCTTCGTCGTTTTCATGATTTGATTTCTTCTCCTTGTGGAATTTCGCAGCCCGATGAAATTGGCGGCTCTTCTCGCAGTGGTGCGTATATTGCGAAAGTAACCACCGGTATAAACCTCCAGGAACTGGATGTAACAGAACTCAGCAACTTAATCGCTGCTAGTTGAGAGTTTCAACGTTGGGAGGGAACAGCCGCAGTGACCCGGGTCACCCAGAACTGTGACTCTCAGCGAAGGGCAGCGGTCCCGAAACAATTGGTTTTATAAGACAGTGGGATCAATATAAGTCACGTTATCAGGTGACTGGGATCACAACGGTGCAGGCCACCAAGAGAGAAACTGCATAGTAGTAGCGAGGCATAGGTATGCCGATACTGTTGATGGCCCTGCTCGCATTCTTGGTATTTGGCGTTATTGGAATTTTGCTCACAGCCGCTGTGGTTTTGAAGAATTCCAAGCGCGCACGTGTAGCCAAAGTAACGCCGCATGCCATGTGACTTCCGGCGCTGCTCCTTCTCTTCATCCAAAACTCTAGATCGGCGCAGGGGCAACGTGCGTCGTTGTCGCCGCACCTGTCTGCAGAAAATCGAATGAGTTCGTGCTGGGTTTTGAAGTCGACACAGGAAATCGCCGCGTTCCGCTCTACACTTCGAGCGGAAGCTTCAGTCGGAGCGTCGTAGCCGTCGTTTGGCTCTTAACCGCCGCGGACAAGCGGCGTATGCCCTCGCGTATCTGCTCTGGAGCGGCATTGGAAAAGTTTAAGCGCATATGACGCGAGCCTTCGCGGCCGTCTTTCCTAGCTCCCTCGTTAGCATAGAAGGAATCGCCGGGCACAAACGCCACATTCTGCTCCAGAGCTGCGTCGAAAATTGCTTTCATGTCGAGTCCCTCGGGAAGCGTTATCCAGAGGAATAGTCCGCCCTGGGGATGGGTCCAGGTCACTGCGGGCGGGAAAAATTCCTGCAGGGCTTCGAGCATTACGTCGCGGCGCTCGCGATAGATCCGGCGAATCAACTTGACGTGTTCGTCCAAAAATCCATCGCGCGCGACCTCGTAGGCGACGAACTGCGTGAAGGTCGAAGTATGCAGATCGGCGCCCTGTTTGAGTTGCGTCAACTTGCTGATGACTTCGGGAGGAGCCACGATCCAGCCCAGTCGAAGCCCGGGAGCCAGCGTCTTCGAGAAGGTGCTTAAGTAAATCACGTTGCCAATGGAATAACCATTGTCGCGGCGCAGGTTCTTGCGGTCGAGCACGACCAGCGAAGGGAGGTGCTCGCCTTCATAGCGTAACTGGCCGTAGGGGTCATCTTCAACAATCGGAATGCCATATTTTTCCGACAGCATCACCAATTCGTGCCGACGGCCCTCCGACAATGTGGTTCCGGCCGGGTTCTGGAAGTTGGGCAGCACATACATGAACTTGGGGCCGGAACGCAGAGGCTCTTCCAACAGGTCGGTGCGCAGGCCGTCTTCGTCGATTGGCACGGACACATATTCCGCGCCATATACATTGAAAGCCTGCAGCGCCCCGAGATAGGTCGGCGCTTCCACCAGCACGCGGTCTCCGGCATTGATGAACAACTTGCCGATCAGGTCGAGCGCCTGCTGCGAGCCGGAAGTGATCAGGACGTTCTCGACCTTTGCTTTGATCCCGTAGCGCGCAATGTTGTCGGCAATCAGTTCGCGCAGGGGCCTGTAACCCTCGGTTTCTCCGTACTGCAAGGCCGACGCGGCCTGCTGGCTGAGGACTTTGTGGCAGACTTCTTCGAACCGTTCAACAGGGAAGACGTCGGGGGCTGGGAGACCGCCGGCGAAGGAGATCATGCCGGGTCTTTGTGTCACCGTCAACAGGTCGCGGATGGCGGAACTGATGATGCCCTTGGTGCGCAGCGCGTAACGGGATGTCCAGGCGGTCGACATTGCAGGCCCTCTCCAGAAACTATTATAGGATGCGAGTATGCAACTTATAATTTGACGTCAGACACATCTTACCAATCGCTGGAAGTGGTCAAATACTCATGGATTGACTTCGCGGCACGCCGTCCCGCTCCCATGGCCAAGATCACCGTTGCACTTCCCGTGACGATGTCGCCGCCGGCGAAAACGCCTTTGCGCGACGTGCGCTGGGTCGTGGGATCCGCTTGAATGTAATTCCACTTGTTGGTGTTCAGACCCGGGGTGGTGCTCTGGACAATCGGATTGGCGCTGGTCCCGATTGCGATGACAGCCACGGCTAGAGGGACTTCGTATTCCGAGCCTTCAATCGGAACCGGTCGCCGTCTTCCGGAAGCATCCGGTTCGGCCAGGGCCATCTTCTGGCAGCGTGCAGCAGTTAGCCATCCCTTGCCGTCGTCGAGAAACTCGAGCGGCGCGGCAAGCACCTGGAATTCGACACCTTCTTCCCGGGCATGTTTTACTTCTTCCTTGCGCGCCGGCATTTCCGCCTCGCTGCGGCGATAAAGAATGAACGCTTTCCCCGCGCCCAGCCGCAACGCGGACCGGATCGCATCAAGCGCTGTGTTCCCGCCACCGATCACGGCCACATTCTTGCCTCGGAAATCGAGCATGGGCTCGTCGTAGTTAGGAAACTCGTAGGCGTGCATCAGGTTGATGCGCGTCAGGAATTCATTCGCCGAATAGACACCATTCAGATGTTCGCCGGGAATGCCCATGAATTGCGGAAGCCCAGCGCCGGTGCCGATAAACACCGCGTCGTAGCCTTCCTCTTCCATCAGTTCGTCGATGGTGACCGTGCGTCCCACGACTACATCGGTCTCAAACACGACACCCATGGCACGCATGTAATCGATCTGCTCGCGGATAATTTGCTTGGGCAGCCGAAACTCGGGAATGCCATACACGAGCACTCCGCCCGGCGTGTGCAGCGCCTCGAATACGTGCACTTCGTGGCCCTTCTGCACCAAGTCCCCGGCGGTTGTCAGGCCGGAGGGGCCGCTGCCCACGATGGCAACCTTCTTGCCCGTCGGCGATGCCTTGGGAAGACTGCTGATATCCAGATGTCGCTGTTCATAATCGGCGACGAAGCGCTCTAAATATCCAATTCCCAGCGGCTGAACCTTCTTGCCCATCAAACAGCCGCCCTCGCAATGGTCTTCCTGCGGGCATACGCGCCCGGTGATGGCGGGCAGCACGTTGTCTTCGCGGATTTTGGCAGCCGCGCCCAGGAAGTCGCCAGCTACAATCAACTGCACAAATTCTTTTACCTTCACGCCCACCGGACAGTCGTTGGTGCAGATTGGCTTCGCACATTCCAGGCAGCGCTGCGCCTCCCGGCGCGCCAGCTCTTCTGAATAGCCGAGATTCACTTCGGTGAAGTTGGTAGCGCGTTCGAGCGGAGGCTGCTCCAGCATATGTTGCCGGGGCACCTTCATACGCTCTTTTAAGGGCAGAGCATTCGGCTTCAAAACGTTTAACGACGTGGGCTTAGTGGGTTGGGTCACCGGCCGACTCCTTCCAATGCGCATGCGCCGGTTTGTCCGGCATGAACGGTTTCGAGTTGCTTGTTGGGATCCTGCTGGAATTCTTCCATTGACTTCTTTTCCGCCTCCCGGTAGGTCGAATTGCGCTGCACCAGAACGGAGAAGTCCACGCGGTGCGCATCGAACTCGGGACCGTCCACGCAGGCGAACTCGCTTTTCCCGTCAACCAGCACGCGGCAGCCGCCGCACATGCCAGTGCCGTCGATCATGATCGGATTCAGGCTGACGATAGTGCGGATTTTTTCCTTGCGCGTCATCTCCGCCACGGCCCGCATCATCGGGACAGGCCCAATGGCCAGCACCAGATCGATTCGGGTGCCGTTTTCGATCAACTGCCGCAGTTTGTCGGTGACGAAGCCTTTGTCGGCATAGCTTCCGTCGTCCGTGGTGATCATCAGCGTGTCGCTCGACTCGCGCAGTTCGCGCTCTAGAATGACCAGCTCTTTATTGCGCGCACCGACGATTGCGATTACGCGATTGCCGGCGTTCTTAAGAGCCACCGCCGTCGGATAAGCCATTGCCGTGCCCACGCCGCCGCCCATCACCACCACCGTGCCGAATTTCTCGATCTCCGAAGGCTTCCCCAGCGGGCCCACCACATTCAAAATCGAATCGCCCGTATTCATCGAATTGAGCAGGTTGGTGGTTTTGCCGACCGACTGCACCACAATGCGAATGGTGCCGCGCTCGGGGTCGGAGTGCTCGATAGTGATGGGAATCCGTTCACCCCGCTCGTAGAGGCGCAGGATTACGAACTGTCCCGGCTTGTACTTGTGTGCAATGCGGGGCGCTTCGATCACGAATCGCTTGATGCCCGGCGCCAGGAACTCAGCGTGTTGGATTTTGAACATATATGCAGAACTTTCCTTACAGAGTATTGTCCGGAATGCTGAGACCAGAGGCCGTGATATGTATCACCTGCGAGTGAGAGCGAGATCACATTTCGCGCGTCGTCTCCACCTCAGTGGTGAACTAGCTTGCCGGAAAACTTAGTCTTCCTCTCGCTTTTGGGTGGCGCAGCGGTTCACCGCTGCGATAACCGCATTGTTTTGAACACGGCTTTAGCCGCTGAGGTTGCGGCACTCGCTGAAGAATTACTTTTTCCGCAGCCTCTGAAGCCGCGCCCTTTCAAAACAAAGTCAAAACCAAGTTTTTCTGCAAGCCGCATCGGCTCCCAGCCCTCCCTCGCTCGTCATGCCTGGAGCGCGTGCGGGAAACCCTTGACGGCCCGCATGTATTGGGCGCGCTCGAAGGCTCCAGGGTCGGCACAGCGAAGCTGGCTCATGCTGCCTTGCAGTTGTTGCACCGACTCATATTCGCGCTCCTCCATCCACTCCCGAACGCCTTGCTCGATCTGACGAACATGACCGATTCCGTTGCGCAACAGAACTGAACACAACATAGTTACATCGGCGCCAACCATCAGTAGCTTGATTACGTCTTCGGGGCCGTGTACGCCACTGGTCGCTGCCAGGCTGGCCCGAATGCGGCCATAAAGTATGCCAATCCAAGTCAACGGCAGACGTAAGTCCTGCGGGCTGCTGAGTAGCACATTGGGTTTGATTTCCAATTCTTCCAGGTCGATGTCGGGCTGGTAAAAGCGATTGAACAGCACCAGGCCGTCGGTGCCCATCTGATCGAAACGTTTTGCCATATTGGCCAGATTGCTGAAGAAGGGGCTGAGTTTGGCGGCTACGGGAATTTGGACCGAAGTCTTAATTTCGCGAAGAATGTCGGCGTAATTGTTCTCGATCTCGGAGCCGGAGATCTCCAGGTTCGTTGGAATGGAGTAGAGATTGCACTCGATCGCATCCGCTCCAGCCTGCTCAATCTGCCTGGCATACTTGGCCCAGCCCCCGAGGGTCGCGCCGTTGAGGCTGGCGATAATCGGAATGTCCACCGCGTCTTTCGCTTTGCGGATGTGATTCAGATATTCCTCGGGCCCGGTGTGGAACTCGCTGGAGTGGGGAAAGTAGGTAATCGACTCGGCAAAGCTCTCGGTGCCGGCATTGAGATGAAGTTCGAGCTCGAGCGCCTCCTTATGGAGTTGTTCTTCGAACAGGGAATAGAGCACGACGGCGGACGCGCCGGAATCCTCAAGGCTACGGATTCCGCTGATTTCGTGCGAGAGCGGGGAGGCGGAGGCGACCAGCGGCGTGCGCAACTGCATGCCGAGATACTTTGTGCTTAGGTCCATGATGTTCTGTTCCTCTTCGTTTCGTTCTTTAGTCGTTGTTCGCGGCGACGGTTTCGACGGCAGTTGCTTTTTTGGTCTCTACGGCAGTCGGCGGATTATGGCGCGCCTCCGCAGGAGCTGCCGAAACTATTGGCCTACGCTGGGCCATGTACTCATAGAGGCGATAGCGTGCATCGGAATCCTGCTGCGCTTCTTCCCACAATCGCTTGGCGTCTTCCGGCTTGCTCTTCTGCAGCATTTTGAAGCGCGTCTGTTGCTGCATAAAGTCTTTGACTTTACGAGTGGGCGTGCGGGAATCGAGCGTCAACGGATTCTCACCCGCCAGGGAACGCTCCGGATTGTAGCGATAGAGAAGCCAATGGCCGGAGTCGACCGCGACTTTCTGGTCGGACATCGCAGTTTCCATATTGATGCCATGCGCGATGCAATGGGAGTAAGCAATGATGAGGCTGGGGCCGTCGTAGGCTTCCGCTTCCAGGAACGCCTTGAGAGTGTGCTCGTCCTTTGCGCCCATGGCAACGCTGGCTACATATACGTTCCCATAACTCATGGCGATCAGACCGAGATCCTTTTTTGGCCCCGGCTTGCCTCCGGCTGCAAACTTGGCGACTGCGGCCCGCGGGGTGGACTTGGATGCTTGGCCGCCCGTGTTGGAGTAGACCTCGGTGTCAAGCACCAGCACGTTTACGTTGCGGCCGCTGGCCAGTACGTGATCGAGGCCGCCGTAGCCGATATCATAGGCCCAACCATCGCCGCCGACGATCCACACACTTTTCTTCACCAGCATGTCGGCGAGAGACATTAGCTGTTTGGCATCCGGGGAGTTCACGCTCTTCAGCTTTTCCTTCAGCAATTCCACCCGCTGCCGCTGTTCGTAGATGTCCGACTCGTCTTTCTGTACTGGGGTCAGCAAAGCGGTGGCGAGCTCATCTCCGATTGATCCAGACAGACGCCGCACCAACTCACGAGCGAACTCAGTCTGCTTGTCGATGGATAACCTGAATCCCAGGCCGAACTCGGCGTTATCTTCAAAAAGGGAATTGGACCAGGCTGGTCCCCGCCCGTCGGCATTCTTGGCCCAGGGCGTGGTCGGCAAATTGCCGCCGTAGATCGAAGAACATCCGGTTGCATTGGCGATTACGGAGCGATCTCCAAAGAGCTGAGACATCAGCTTCAGATAGGGTGTCTCGCCGCAGCCGGAACAGGCTCCGGAAAATTCAAATAGAGGTTCCTGCACCTGTTGCTGGCGGATATTTGTGATTTTGATCTTCCGGCGGTCAAGCTCGGGAATTTTGAGGAAGAAATCCCAGTTCTCGCGCTCCGGCTCACGCAGTGGCGGTTGCGCTACCATGTTGATTGCTTTCAGCCGGGTCTCGCTCTTGTTTTTCGCGGGACAGATATCGACGCAGATGCCGCACCCGGTGCAGTCTTCCGGCGCAACTTGGATGGTGTATTTTAGGCCCGCCCAGTCTTTGTCCTTGTCCTTCACCTCGGTGGATTTGAAAGTCGCGGGCGCCCCGGCCAGTTCTTTCGAGTCGTAAACCTTGACGCGGATTACGGCGTGCGGACAAACATAAGCGCACTTGCCGCACTGTATACAGGTTTTCGTATCCCACGCAGGAATCTCAAGCGCGATGTTTCGCTTCTCCCATTTCGCGGTGCCGGTAGGGAAGGTTCCGTCGACGGAGAAAGCGCTCACGGGGAGCGCATCGCCGTTTCCTGCATAGATCACGCCAAGCACATCGCGCTCAAACTTCGGCGCGTCCGAAGAGAACGCGGCCGGCATTTCCGTATGACTCGTGACCGCCTCGGGCACTGTGACTTCGAAAAGATGGGCCAGAGTGGCATCCACCGCGCGCAGGTTTTGCTGTACGACCTCGTCGCCCTTCTTGCCGTACGTGTAGCGGATGGACTCGCGAATCGCTTCAATCGCTTCGTCGCGAGGCAGGACCTTGGAGATGGCGAAGAAGCAGGTCTGGAGAATAGTGTTCATGCGCGATCCCATGCCGGTATCGCGGGCCACCTGATAGGCGTCGATGATGAAGAACCGGGCCTTCTTGGCGATCAATTGCGTTTGGACTTCGCGCGGCAAGTGATCCCAGACTTCGTCTTTATTGAACGGGCTATTGAGCAGGAAAACGCCGCCCGGTACTAGAGTCCCGAGCATGTCATAGCGCTCGAGGAAAATCCATTGATGGCAGGCTACGAAGTTGGCCTTCGAAATCAGGTAGCTGGCGCGGATCGGCTGCGGTCCGAATCGGAGGTGCGAAACGGTCATCGCTCCCGATTTTTTGGAGTCGTAGACGAAGTATCCCTGCCCGTAGTTTTCTGTGTTTTCGCCGATGATCTTGATTGAGTTCTTGTTTGCGCCCACCGTGCCGTCCGCGCCCAAGCCGTAGAACATGGCTCGCACCACGCTTTCGGGCTCGATGGAGAAATCGGAATCATAATCAAGACTGGTATGGCTTACATCGTCTTGAATGCCGACGGTGAAATGGTCTTTAGAATTAGGTTTCGCCAGGTTGTCGTAAACGGCTTTGACCATCGCAGGTGTGAATTCTTTGGAGGAGAGACCGTAACGTCCTCCGATAGTTTCCGGCACGACCTTCAGCGTTCCATAGCCCAGCTTGATTCCTTCTTGAAGGCCGCTGACCACGTCCAGATAGAGGGGTTCGCGCGCAGCGCCTGCTTCCTTGGTGCGATCGAGCACGGCAATCTTTTTCACGGTTGCCGGGAGAGCCTCGATGAATCGCTTGACGGAAAACGGTCGGTACAACCGGACTTTCAGCAAGCCGACCTTCTCGCCGGTCTGGTTCAGATGGTCCTGATTCAAATAATCAACGGTCTCGTGAGCCGTTTCTGCTCCGGAGCCCATCATGACGATCACACGCTCGGAATCGGGCGCGCCGACATAGTCGAACAAGTGATAGGAACGACCGACGACATTGGCAAACTTGTCCATCACCTCCTGGACTTTGTCCGGGCACGCGTCGTAGGAAGGATTGCATGCCTCGCGCGCCTGAAAATAGACGTCGGGATTCTGCGCGGTACCGCGCAACACCGGGTGGTCAGGAGAAAGCGCTCGTTGCCGATGCTCGATGACACGATCCATGTTGATGAGGGCGTGCATGTCGTCCTCGGTGAGCATTTCGATCTTGTTAACTTCGTGCGAAGTGCGGAAACCATCAAAGAAATGCAGGAAAGGAATGCGCGTTTCGAGCGTGGCCGCGTGCGCGATGAGCGCCAGGTCCATTGCCTCCTGGACCGAGTTCGACGAGAGCATGGCAAATCCGGTGGTTCGGCAGAACATCACATCCGAGTGATCACCGAAAATGGAGAGTGCGTGCGTCGCCACCGTGCGCGCGCTGACATGAAAAGCCGTAGGTGTAAGTTCGCCTGCGATCTTGTTCATGTTGGGGATCATCAGCAGCAATCCTTGCGAAGCGGTGAAGGTCGTCGACAAAGCTCCGGTCTGCAGCGCGCCATGAACCGCTCCCGCGGCGCCGCCTTCGCTCTGCATCTCAATTACATGGGGAATGCTGCCCCAGATGTTCGGGATACTTTCCGACGACCACTGGTCCGCCCATTCGCCCATGTTCGACGATGGCGTGATGGGATAAATGGCGATGACCTCATTAAGGCGATATGCGACATACGCGACTGCCTCGTTGCCGTCCATGGTCTTGAACTTACGCTTCATGACATTCCCTTCTGAAATGGCCGTGTGCTGACGGGGCTTGATCCCGTGTTCCGCCCGCTGTGGAGAACAGCTAACGGTTACATAGAGAATGCCGGAAGGAACTGCGATTGTCGGGAACGCGGCTCACACGGACGTGTGATCCACGTCACAAGGGAAAAACCAGAGCAGTGCAGATGAGAAGTGCAAGTGTCAGAGAGCGATCAGAGCTCCAAGGTAGCCCGGAGCGATGTTAGATCTTCATCCGCGCGAATATTGAAGCCCAAGCGTCTAAAGACGGCCTGCATCGCTATATTGTCAGGCAACATCTCTGCGGACACCACGCTTACCTTTTCATCCCGTGCAATCTGGACGACACGCCGGAGCAGTTCGTGTCCCAAACCCATCTTCTGATACTGATCTGAAACCAGCGCTGCCACTTCCGCTTCATTTCTGGTGTGAAGCTTGTTCATACGCCCCACGCCCAGGATGCGGCGCTCACCGGTTCCGGGTTCGGTGCGCTCGGCGACCAGCGCCATTTCGCGATCGTAATCGCCAAAACAGATGCGCAGCAACCGCTCATGCTCCACTCGCCGGCTCAGGCTGAGGGAGCAGAAGTAACGCAGGTAAACGCTGCGATCGGAAAGCGTTTCGTGAAACTTGGCAATCAGCGGTTCGTCTTCGGGGCGAATCGGGCGAATGGTCACCTGATTTCCATCCTTCATGGTCCAGGAGGAGACATACTGCGAAGGGTAGGGACGGATCGCAGGCTTGGGCAACCGGTCGAGCGTAACCGCGGGATCGTGCAGCACGATCCTGGCATCGAGAGCTATCAGGCGCTCGGGTGAGGCCAAGAGCGGATTGATGTCGACTTCCTTGATCCACCGCTGCTCGAGCACGAACTGGCTGAAGCGGACCAGCAGATTCTCGAGCGCCGCCATGTTTATTGGTTTACGTCCGCGGACTCCTTTCAGCGCAGCGAAAATCCTGGTTTGCTCCATCATTCTTTGCGCCAGGGTTGTGTTCAGGGGTGGAAGGGCCAGGGCGCGATCTTGATACACATCGACCAGCAGGCCGCCAGAACCGAACAGGATGACGGGCCCAAACTGTGGGTCAACGCTGCTGCCGATGATCAAATCGTAGCCATCGAACCGCACCATCGGCTGCACGGTTACTCCGGCGAACGTGACGCCGGAGAATTGTTTGAGGCCCGCTTTCTCGGCAACCGAAGACTCGATGGCGCGATAGGCCGAGCGGACCGCGGCCTCATCTCGCAGGTTCAATTTGACGCCGCCCACATCCGTTTTGTGGACGATGGTTTCGGAAAGAACTTTCAGCACTACCGGAAAGCCAATCTCCGCCGCCACTTTGGCCGCTTCGTCCTCGCTGGCCGCGGCCCGCGTCTCCACGGTCGGAATGCCATAGAGCGACAACAGCTGCTTCGATTCCAACTCGTTGAGCAGAACGCGGCCCCGGCTGCGCGCGTTCTGAATAAATTGTTCGACCTGATTGCGGGACGCGGTTTCCGCCGACGGCTCCGCGAGCGTGGGAGTCTCGTACAGTCCACGCAGGTTATAGGTGTAGCGCCACATGTAGGTGAAAGCCCGCGCGGCCGTGTCGGGAAACGAAAAAGTTGGAATGCCCGCGGAGTTCAGCACAGCTTCGCCGGCGGCAACGCTGTTTCCGCCCATCCAACTGGCCAGCACGGGCTTGGCAGACTTGGCATAGGGTTTCATGCGTTCCGCAACCTGGGCCGGATCGGTCATTCCTTGCGGGGCCAGGATCACCAGAAGACCATCGCTGTTTGGATCTTGCGACGCAATTTCGAGGGCGCGGGCATAGCGCTCGGAATCCGCATCGCCGAGCACATCAATAGGATTGTTGTGACTCCAGTGGGCTGGCAGGAACTCATCCAAGCGCCGCAGGCTTTCGGGCGAAAGCTCGGCGAGTTCTCCACCGTTCGCTACGAGCGCGTCGGTCGCCAGGACCGCCGGTCCGCCCGCATTTGTCAGAATGGTAAGCTGCGGACCCTTGGGGCGAGGCTGTTTGCCGAGTACCTCCGCCATATAAAAAAGGTCGGCGATACTGTGCACCCGCAAAACGCCCGAGCGGCGGAAGGCCGCCTCCAACACGTCGTCGCTACCGGTCAGTGCCCCGGTGTGCGATGCGGCCGCCCGCGATGCCGCTTGCGATCGTCCGGCCTTGATCACGAGAATCGGTTTGGTGAGGGCGACTTCGCGAGCGGCCGACAAAAATGACCGCGCATCTCCCACGGACTCCATGTAGAGCAGGATGCTCTTGGTATGCGGGTCGTCGCCGAAGTGGTAGATCAGATCGCCCCAACCGACATCCAGCATCGAACCGGTGGAAACAATGGCGCTGAAGCCCACCTGTTCGCGCTGGCTCCAGTCGAGGATCGCGGTCAGAAGCGCTCCGCTTTGACTGAGGAATGCGACGCTGCCGGCCTTCGGCGCGTCTTTGGCGAAAGTGGCATTCAACCCGATCGCCGGGTTCATAATGCCCAGGCAGTTGGGACCAATCAGGCGCAGGTGCGCAGAACCGCGCCGCAACTGCTCTTGAATTTGCTCTTCCAGGGCTGAGCCCTGCTCGCCACGTTCTCTGAATCCTGCCGAAATCACAACCGCCGATTTGGCGCCGGCATCCACGCACTCGCCAATGATCTGCGGGACCGTCGCTGCCGGAGTGGCAATTACGGCCAAGTCCACTGCCTGGGGGATGTCGCGTATGTTCGCGTAGGTTTTGATCCCCAGCACTTCCGGATGCTTGGCGTTGACGGCGTAAACCTTGCCGCGAAATCGACCCTGCAACAAGTTCTCGAGAACGGTTCGGCCCACGGTGGCGGGGCGGCTGGTTGCGCCGATGACGGCCACAGAACCTGGATTGAACATGGCATCCAAACCGTATTTTTGCGGAGCCGCCTGGTCCCCATCGATCGGCGATCGTCCTACGAGATCAGTCTTGGTCGAACTCATACGCGCTCCTTAACCTTTATCCTTAGTTCGTTCGCAAGCAACCATACTCTGAGGATAGACCTAAAAATCCAAGGAATGAAACCCCACAAAGAGGCGTGCCTTTTCGGACGCTGGCGGAGATGACTCCAGGAAACTTAGAATAAGAAACAGCATGAAATAGAAAGGCGCGTTTCGATGACTCCTCCGGCTTTGCTCGACCCGACTGAACATCGCGTTTCCAGCCAACCCCTCAGCCCCGAAGAACTGCGCAAGATCGACGCCTACTGGCGCGCGGCCAACTATCTATCCGTCGGCCAGATTTATCTATACGCCAATCCGCTTCTCCGCGAGCCGCTCCAGATCGAGCACGTAAAGCCGCGCCTTCTGGGACACTTTGGGACCACACCGGGCCTGAATTTTATCTACGCGCATTTCAATCGCCTGATCAAGAAATACGATCTCAATGTTATCTATCTGGCTGGCCCTGGCCACGGCGGGCCTGGGATGGTTGCGAATACGTACCTCGAGGGCTCGTACAGTGAGTTTTATCCCAACATCACTCAAAATGAAGAGGGTCTGCGGAAGCTCTTCAAACAGTTTTCCTTCCCGGGCGGAATCCCCAGCCATGCGGCGCCTGAAACTCCTGGCTCCATACATGAAGGCGGAGAGCTAGGTTATTCGATCATGCACGCGTGTGGCGCGGTGTTCGATAACCCCGACCTGCTCGCGTGTTGCGTGGTGGGAGACGGTGAGGCGGAAACGGGACCTCTGGCTACGAGTTGGCATAGCAATAAATTTCTGAACCCGGCGCGTGATGGCGCGGTGTTGCCGATCCTCCACCTCAATGGCTGGAAAATCGCGAATCCCACCGTGCTTGGCCGCATGGACGATGACGAACTCATCCGCCTTTTCACTGGCTACGGCTGGAAACCATACTTTGTCGAGGGACACGAGCCCGAGGCGATGCATCAACTCATGGCCGGAGCGTTAGACACCATCGTCAACGAAATTCGGTCGATCCAGCAGAACGCCCGGCGCAGCGGCGATTCGGGTGCCGCCGCTGCAAGTATGCCCACCTGGCCAATGATCATTTTGCGCAGCCCGAAGGGGTGGACGGGACCGAAGGTGGTCGATGGAAAACAGGTAGAAGGCACATGGCGCGCGCATCAAGTGCCGGTGACCGACTTGCAGAAGCCGGAACACTTGAAAATCCTGGAAGACTGGATGAAAAGTTACCGGCCCGAGGAATTGTTTGATGGGAACGGCAGGTTGATCCCGGAACTCGCGGAACTGGCTCCCAAGGGCGACCGCCGGATGGGGGCGAATCCACATGCCAACGGCGGCATACTCTTGCGCGATCTGGTCATGCCTGACTTTCGCAATTATGCCGTTAACGTTCCGAAGCCGGGCACCGAGAATGCCGAAGCGACGCGCATTCTCGGTGGCTTCTTGCGGGATGTAATGAAGCTGAACGCCGACACGAAAAACTTCCGCGTCTTTGGTCCCGATGAGACGGCGTCGAACCGGCTGGAAGCCCTCTACGACGCGACCGACAAGCTCTGGATGGAGCCGATCCTGCCGGTGGACGAACATCTTTCCCAGAGCGGCCGCGTGCTGGAGATGCTCAGCGAGCACATGTGCCAAGGCTGGCTGGAAGGTTATTTGCTTACGGGCCGCCACGGTTTCTTTAATTGTTACGAAGCGTTCATCCACATTATCGATTCCATGTTCAACCAGCACGCCAAGTGGCTGAAGGTTACACGAGAGATCGAGTGGCGGCGTCCCATCGCTTCGCTCAATTACTTGTTGACTTCGCACGTTTGGCGGCAGGATCACAACGGATTCACTCATCAGGATCCCGGCTTCATCGACGTCGTGGTAAATAAGAAGGCTGACATCGTCCGCGTCTATCTTCCGCCCGACGCCAATTGCCTGCTGTCGGTCGCCGACCACTGTCTGCGGAGCCGCGATTACGTCAATGTAATCGTCGCCGGCAAACAGCCCGCGTTGCAGTTTCTCGATATGGAGTCGGCCATCGAACACTGCACAACTGGCATCGGCATCTGGGAGTGGGCCAGTACCGATAAAGGCGCCGAACCTGATGTTGTGATGGCTTGCGCGGGTGACATCCCTACGCTCGAGACCTTAGCGGCCGTCGACCTGTTACGGCAGCATTTTCCCGACATCAAAATCCGTGTAGTTAATGTCGTCGATCTGATGACGATTCAGCCATCGACCGAACATCCTCACGGCCTCTCCGATCTTGATTTTGACTCGCTGTTCACGGTGGATAAGCCGGTTATCTTCGCTTATCACGGTTATCCATGGCTCATTCACCGCCTCACCTATCGGCGGCACAATCACGATAATCTTCATGTGCGCGGCTATAAAGAAGAGGGCACAACCACCACTCCGTTCGATATGACGGTCATGAACGATCTCGATCGCTTCCACCTTGCAGGGGACGTGGTGGACCGTGTTCCGAAACTGCAGAAAGTCGGAGCCCACTTCAAGCAGTTACTGCGCAACAAACTGGTCGAGCACAAGCAATATATTCACGAGCGCGGAGACGATTTGCCGGAAATACGCGACTGGACTTGGCCTTACTAGACCTGGCCTTACTGATGAAAGTGCTTGTTCTCAACTCCGGTTCCAGCAGCCAGAAGAGCTGTCTCTACGAAATCGACGATGCGCTGCCCGAAGATCCACCGGATTGTACTTGGGAGGGTAAGGTCGAATGGGTCGACGGCCGGGCCCAATTTTCTGTCAAGAATTCCCACGGAGTTTCCGTAGAGGATCTGGCGTCGGCCGATTCTCGCGGTGAAGCCATCACGCGCCTGCTCCAGACTTTGTGGAGCGGTAAGACGCAGGCGATTTCCGGCCCCTCCGAAATCGATGTTGTAGGGCACCGTGTGGTCCACGGCGGTCCGCATCATTTCGAGCCTGCCGTCGTGAACGCTGAGCTCAAGCAGGCGATTCGCGACGTTTCCGTTTTTGCTCCGCTCCACAATCGGGCCGAACTCGAGGGCATGGAGATCGTCTCCAAATTGCTGGGTCCAGTGCCGCAGATCGCCGTCTTTGACACCGGCTTTCACCACAGCATGCCCTTATCGGCGGCCACGTATCCTGGCCCTTATGAGTGGTTCGAGCAGGGAATTCGCCGCTACGGATTTCACGGGATCAATCATCAATATTGCGCACACCGTGCCGCGCAGTTGCTAGTCAGGAACCTAAAGTCGCTCAAGCTGGTGACCTGCCACCTGGGCAATGGCTGCTCTCTGGCGGCAATTCGCGAGGGTCGAAGCGTCGATACGACCATGGGTTTTACTCCGCTGGAGGGTCTGATGATGGGCACGCGTTCAGGCTCGGTGGACCCAGGGATTCTCACTTACTTGATGCGGCGGAGACACTTTTTGGACGAACAGCTTGACGACGTGCTCAATAAAAAGTCGGGGCTACTCGGCATATCTGGAGTTTCCAGCGATATGAGGGAGATTCTCGCCGCCAGCAAGAAAGGGCATGAACGCGCACAACTGGCGCTTGAAATTTATGTCCACCGCCTGCGATCGGGAATTGGAGCCATGATTGCCGTGCTGGGCGGCGCTGACGCCGTGGTGTTTACTGCAGGAGTCGGCGAAAACTCTCCCGAAGTTCGCGAGGCGGTCTGTGAAGATTTGGCCTTTCTGGGCATCAAGCTCGACTCCGGGAAGAACACGAAAGCCCCCTTGGCCGCGGATCAAGATATCTCTGCTTCGGACGCGCATGTTCGGGTCTTAGTTATTCACGCCCAGGAAGACTGGACGATCGCTAGGGAGTGCTGGAGTCTGGTCAGAAGGCAGTCAATCGCCTCGTGAAGTCGTGCGGGCTGCGGGCCGAGGCAGAACCGGAGATAGCCGTCTCGCCAGCGCAGACCTCGGCCAGGAGCGTAACGGCGCGATACACTCGTCGAACCGATTCCCGTTCTGGATCACGACATTTCTTTTCATCCCCCCCCGGTTGCACTCACCTCGACAGGATATCGATAACGCAAACGCTTATGTGGCAGGACACCATGAGTCGAGTCGCGACTTTAGTAATGTGCCCGGCAGTTATAAATCTGTCGCGCCATGACAGCGACTGAATCTGGCTTCTTGAGGGGTAGTTTTCCGTGCGCGTTGCCCGCTATTGCCGGCGATGTTTTGCTCGGCATCCGATTCTTGCTGAAGTTTCCTGGAAAACCAACTAAATCGCCGGGGAATTGCCTGATTGTTTCCCTCTGAGTCACAGATGAAAGTGTCAAACGGAAGAAGGGAGGCCGTTATCTGAAGACTTTGCCACGCTGATGAAACAGACGGGGGCGCGCTGTCTGCCGCCAACGACCGACCACACGTGTGTTAGTAACTACATTTGCGGTAACGGACGTGACCTATAAGTGGTTACTAATTCGTCCTAGAATGGGAAAACTGAGCGTGAGTGTGTAACTCCAGCGAAGATCGAAGTAGGTTCAAATAGTGTAAGGGAGAGTACGATGAAAGTCGTTCTGCGATTGCTTGTGATTGTGGCATTGGGGTTGCCTGCATTTGCCGACTCAATTACGCTTTATGGCTCACACGCTGGTGGTCTGCAAGTGAGTGGTGGTACGGCCACGCGGATGTGGCAACATCCAACCGGGGATCCTGCCTGGAGCGCGTTCGCTGGCGGGGCTGTACTCTCCAGCACAGGCGCCTTCGCATTTAACGTGACGGGATGGACCGGCACCTCCTCCAACGTCGTCAACAACGGAAGCCGGCTGAGCGCTGTTCCGGCTCAGCGGTTGAAACTAATCAGCAGTGCCAACAACAACCGCCTCTATACCAACGGACATGGTCGGGGCAACGAGAACATCAGGACGGCAGTGCCAGAGCCAGAAACGTTGGGCCTGCTGGGCACGGGCTTATTCTTTATTGGTGGATTGGTGCGTCGAAAAATGAAGACGCGTGAGTTGCTGCATTCCTCTCACGATCTATAAGGCTGACGATCTGTAGCGGTTCTCGTGCAACGCGAGACCAATCTTAAGAACCCGAACCCGACTCAGGGGCAGAGCGGTTCGGTCTTGAGCGTCCATTTCAGGTCAAATCAATAGATTGTGGTGGAGGCGGCGGGAGTCGAACCCGCGTCCGAAAATGTTACTGGTCAAGAGACTACATGCTTATTCCAGTTCATGCCCTGGGCATTACCCCAGGACGTTCGCGACACCGGCTCAGAACGGACAAGAAACCGTTGCCGCTAGCCTGTGATCTTAGCCTCCCGCCCCAGACGTAGACGGGAAGAGCAGCCCTCTGTGTGACGCTCGCTCACAGCCCAAGGGCAAAGCTGTGGAGAGCGGCTGCCTAACTAATTAGGCTGCGTATGCCATCTGTTGATTGGCAATTATCATTTTGCACGCGATTGCGGGTGTGTGCACCCCGGCATGCCTCTTGGCCGCAAGCATCTCCGTCGAAGCCGTGACGCCCCCACTGGTGGGATTGGCCTTCAAAGAACTACTCCTATTTTCGCGAGTAAGTGACGGGAAGTCAAATGCCAGTCGTTTCTCAGCTATCGGCTCTCAGCTCTCCGCTTTCAGGAAACAATGATTCGTCTGCGCGCTGGAACCAGTGGCAATGCTCATGAACTGGCTCAAGGCGCGCGGCGTCAATCTCTCAAGCGGCTTTGCGACGCCAATTCCTCGGGCTGCTTTATAGTTGACCGTATGAAGATCGATAAATTACTCAAACGCTACCGCGTCGAGCACGGAAAACACTTCAGCCTCAAGGATCACGACCCTGCCGATACGCATGGACTGGGGTCGGAATTGAAGCCACAGGCGAAAGAGCTGCTCGCCGAGGGCGTCAAGGAATTGAGCCGCCTGCAGGACATTCTCGCGGCGCAGGACCGCTGGGGCATGCTGCTGATTTTTCAAGCCATGGACGCGGCCGGAAAAGATGGGACCATCAAGCACGTCATGTCGGGGGTGAATCCGCAGGGCGTCGAGGTCTCGTCGTTCAAAGCGCCATCGGAGGAAGAATTGCAGCATGGCTATCTCTGGCGCTGCATGCAACGGGCGCCGCGGCGAGGGCAGATCGGTATCTTCAACCGCTCGTATTACGAGGAGGTGCTGGTGGTGCGTGTCCACCCCCAGATTCTGGAAAGCCAGAAATTGCCGAGGCAGTTGGTCACGAAACATATCTGGCAGGAGCGCTTTGACGACATCAACAACTTCGAGCGCTACGCGACCCGCAACGGCATCGCGGTGGTGAAGTTCTTCCTGCATCTTTCAAAAAAAGAACAGAAGGTCCGCTTCCTGGGGCGCCTCGACACCCCCGATAAGAACTGGAAGTTTTCTTCAGCCGATGTGAAGGAGCGCGAATTCTGGGACGCTTATCAGGAAGCGTACGAGGATATGATCCGGCACACCGCGAGTGAATACGCTCCCTGGTACGTCGTGCCGGCTGACAACAAATGGTTTACGCGACTGGTGGTATCGCACGCCGTAGCGGATGCGCTGAAGGCGATGAACCTGAAGTATCCCAAGGTAAGCAAGACCGAGCAGGCGGCGCTGGCGCAAGCCCGTAAGCAACTCGAGAATGAGTGAGCAATGAGAGTAGCGCCGCCGTCCCGGCGGCTGTCCGGCGGGCGTCCCCGCCCGCCGGGCCGAGACCAGACGCCCTCGGGATAGCCGGCAAGATGCCGGCGCTACACTTCTTCAACGCAAACAAGCTTCAAAGACGCCCGTTTCCCCATCGCTCCATCGCGAACTATTTCAATACCACCGGCAGCACCTGGTCATACGGTTGAATCCGGACGATCAGGGATTTCCGCTGATCGAAGTCTTCCCGAGAGACCTTGAAGCCGACAATGATAGTTCCTCTCTGTTCGGTTCCGCCGGGCAGCTTGGTTTCGGGCGAAAGTGGCGGCTCCGAACTTTCTTTCAACGCCGGGAACGCCTGAAAATAGCGATCGAGATCGACCGCCGACGCGGCTTCATCCTCGAAGGCTTTGTCGTCGGCGGTGGTAAGCTGCGCTTTCAGAGTGTGAATCCACAAAGGCGTTCTGGCCGTATTCCGCAACGTCACCGTAATAGCCGCCAGGATCATGTTCTGCCCCGGCACTTCCGCCGCAGCCACAAAATCGATCGAACCCGCGCCCTGCGGCTTCGGCCGCTCCTTGAAAGCGAAGATCCCCACAATCAGAGCGACGGCCGCGATGCAAATCAGCACGATGCTCAGCGGAGGGAGATTGCGTTTGGCAGTCCCGAATTCGTCGCCGACGTGAAACTCCGTGATCGCTTCGGGCACCGCAGGTTGCGGGGTAGACACAGGCTGGCTGGGGGTTTGATCCGGGTTTTGTTGAGGGCTTTGCTCGGACATGGGGTGATTGTAGACGACTTCTCCATGCGTCACCGTGAGTCTATATGTTTCTGCGGAAACCACGATTAGACAGTTAGCGATAGGACAGAGGCGCACGCCAGTTCTGCGCAGTGACTTTGGTTACCTTGCCTCGTGTGACGGATACTGCGACGATGCAGAAGATTTCCAGATACGGAAAATCCCCTATTGGAGGTACTTGGCGGTGAATCGTAAAAATCTCTTTGCCGCGTTGGCTTGCGCGATGCTGGCATTCAGCATGCTGGGCTGCGGAACAACGAATGATTTGCAGTCCATCCAGCTTTCGTCCTCGAACACAACGGAGTCGGCTCCGGGTACTGTTGACTTGACGGGAGAGGGCGCCACAACCCAGCTCTATGCATGGGGGAATTACAGCAGCGGAAAACAGAAGCTTCTGGACAATCTGGGGGGTGCGGTCGCCTACAAGATCGCGATTACAACGGGTAGCGTAGACCAATTCGGCAATCCGCTTCCCACTCCACCGAGCACCGTCCTGCTGAGCCCGACAGGACTACTCACGGCGGTGTCACCCTTTATCTGTACCTGGGAAAATAGCGCTTCGCCCCCGGCGACCACCCCAGCCTGGGGTTTGGCCGGTTCCTATTCAGTCACGGCAACCTATGCAGGGTTCACGACCCCGCCTGTCTTTGTTGCGGTGGCTTCTCAGGCAGGCATTACCAATACCACCAACCCGACTGGAGCCTGCGGACCGTAGCTTCTGACTAGTTCTTGATGCTGGCACCTTCGCGGGGACGGCCTTCACTGCCGTCCCCTTTCGCGCTTTAGGCCCGCTCACTCGGCCGCCCTCGATCCTTTTTCAGTACTCGGTTTGAGCCCCCTGCCCGCTAACCCTTATAATCATCCGATTGCTCGTGAATGTGATCGTTAACTATGTTTCTAACTATGTGTCCGATTCCCGTAACTGAAATCGTGCCCGGATGAAAGTTCGCACCGGGATTGAAGTATCTAGCCAAACCGACTTGGGCTGCGTGCGTCAGAATAACGAGGATTCCTTTGGCTACTGGGAGCCCGAGGACGATCGGGAGTTCCAACGCAAGGGCCGGCTGGCGGTAGTCGCGGACGGCATGGGCGGCTACGAAGGCGGGCAGGAAGCAAGCCGGCTGGCGGTGGAAACGCTGGTGGCCGTCTATCGCGACTTTCGCGGCGACGATCCGCAGCAGGCGCTGATCGAAGGTTTGCAGACCGCCCACGAGCAGATCCGGGAATACAGCTTTGCCCATCCCGAGCTGCGCGGGATGGGAACAACCTGCACCGCCGCGGCGATCGTTAGAATTGGGGACGCCGCTGCGCAATACGACGCGCTTTACTACGTGCATGTCGGCGACACGCGGCTTTACCTGATCCGCGACAGTCAGATTCATCGGGTCACGCGCGATCATTCTTATGTGAGCCGCCTCGTGGAGTCGGGATTGATCACCGCCGAACAAGCGGAAACCCATCCGCAGCGGAATATTCTGACAGCTGCTTTAGGAACAAACCCCGATCTCATCATGGATTCGCCCGGCCAGCCCGAGCCGCTGCGCCCGGATGACGTGCTCGTGATCTGCAGCGACGGGTTATGGGGACAGGTCCGCGATCCGGAGATTCTCGAGGCGATCGAAGAAAAGAGCGCGGAAAAAGCGGGTCGCGATCTCATCGAATTAGCCCGCGAACGGGGCGGGCCGGATAACATTACCGTCCAGATTCTGCGCCTCCACTAAAAGCAACTGCGCGGCTCGCTGCGGTCCCCGAAAAGGCATCCGGTAGGGCACATCCATCCACGTTCTGAAACTGCAAAGCCTTGCACAAAGGCTTCCTGTCAACACTTCTCGTCCAGCGCTAAATTGCTGAAAATCACGAAATCATTGGTAGTTGTGCACTTTGGTGCTATGGCATTGCGCTCGCTTTATCTATAATGTCTATTACTAATATAGGGATACTCGTAACGGAGCCACGATGAAAGTTTCTCAGAAAGGGCTGTACGCGTTGCAGGCAGCCATGGTCCTGACCCGCCGCTATACGCAGGGTGCAATCAGGATTCGCGACATTGCCTACGAGGAGAATCTGCCGGAAAAATTTCTGGAGCTCATTCTCCTGGAACTGAAGAACGCACGCATCGTGGAAAGCGTGCGCGGCGCCAAGGGTGGATACCGGCTGCGCAGGGAGCCGTCGGAAATCCGCTTGAGCGAAATCATCCGTCTGATTGACGGGCCGCTTGCCCCCTTCGGCGATGCGGAGCAATTGCGGGTTCTCATCGATCGTGATGCGAATCACAGCGCGCTCTACAAAGTGTTTCTGGAAGTACGGGACGCCGCTGCCAGGATTCTCGAGAATACGACTCTGGCCGATCTCGTCAGCCGTGAGCCGGTTGGATCCCGTCCGAGCGCCATCAACAGAAAAAGTAATAGGAAAAAAAATTCGGAAACCAATGTGCTGCCCATGTCGGTGGGGGCTGCGGGCAATGACTAAGCGAAGTTTCTTGATTTGGGCGTCGTTATTTATTTCTTTGGCCACATTTGCCCGGGCGCAGAACGTGATTCGCGTGGGCGCATTTCCCAACATCACCCACCCGCAGGCCATGGTGGGCAAGAGCAACGGGTGGTTCGAGAAAGCGATGGGGCCGCATGTCACAGTTGAGTGGAAGAGTTTCAACGCCGGGCCTTCGGCAATTGAAGCCTTGTTTGCTGGCGCCATTGATATGACCTATATTGGCCCGAATCCGGCCATCTCCGGTTACGTTCGCTCCAATGGAGAAGCGCTGCGCATTGTGGCGGGTGCGACCAGTGGCGGAGCGGCGCTGGTGGTACGCAACGATTCCGGCATCCAGAAACCGGAGGATTTTCACGGAAAAAAGATCGCTTCCCCGCAAATGGGAAACACGCAGGACGTGGCGCTACGCGCCTGGTTGAAAGCGCATGGCATGAAAACCACGGACAAGGGCGGGGATGTGCAAGTCATTCCGCTGGCCAATCCCGACCAGTTGACGCTGTTCTTAAAAAAAGAATTGGATGGCGCCTGGGCGCCGGAGTCCTGGGCCACGCGATTGATTAAAGAAGGGAACGGGCGCCTGTTTCTGGACGAGCGCACACTCTGGCCGAACGGTCAGTTTATTTCCGCCCATCTGATCGTACGGACGCAATTTCTGAATGAACATCCCGGCCTTGTGAAGAATTGGATCCGTGCGCACGTTGAATTAACGGACTGGATCAACGGGCATTTACCCGAGGCAAAGAAACTTCTCAACCGGCAAATCGCGAAAGAAACCGGCAAAGCGCTTCCTGATGCCGAGCTGGATGAAGCTTTTGGCCGCATGACGGCTACCTACGATCCGCTGCCTGGTTCGTTAATGAACGCCGCCAAGTCTGCGTACGACGCTGGATTTCTGGGGCGTCAGATGCCCGATTTATCGAGCCTGTACGATCTTTCGATCTTAAACCAGGTATTAGCGGAAAAAGGGAAGAAGGGAATCCAAATCCGATGAGCACGACTCCTCAAAACGCGTATCCGGCGGCATTACCAACTGCTCCTCGCCCGGGAGTGCACCCGAATGTGTTGCGCGGCAAGCCTGCTTGCTCGACAGCTACGCTTCCGCTGCGTCCCATCGCCGAAGTGGTGGTTCCAAAGGTCGCGCTGGATGCAATTTCGCTCAGCTATAAGACGACTTCGGGCGAGCGCCTGCTCGCGCTCGACAATATCAGCCTTCAAGTAAAGCCGGGAGAGTTTCTCTGCATCGTCGGCCCTTCGGGATGCGGCAAGTCCACGCTGTTGCACTTGATTGCGGGCCTGCAGCCGCAGACCTCGGGAAAAGTTCTGGTGGATGGCACGCCTGTAAGCGGTCCGGGCACGGATCGCATTCTCATCTTCCAGGAACTCGGTCTCTTTCCATGGTTGACGGTCGGCGGCAATGTCGAGTTCGGCATGAAGATGAAGAACATTGGCAAGGCCGAGCGCGAAGAAAAAGCGCAATACTATTTGCGTCTCGTCCACCTTTCAAAATTTAGAGATAGCTACATCCATCAACTCTCCGGCGGCATGCGGCAACGAGTGGCGTTGGCGCGAGCGCTGGCCACCGAGCCTGACGTGTTGCTTATGGACGAGCCCTTCGCCGCCCTCGACGCCCAGACTCGGGACCTGCTGCACGACGAACTGGAGCGCCTGAGGGCCGAAACCGGCCGCACCATCATTTTTGTTACCCACAATGTGCGCGAAGCGGTAAGGCTCGGAGATCGCGTGGCGTTGCTGACCTTCCGTCCGGGCCGCGTGAAACAGGAATTTTCGGTGAGCCTGCCCCGGCCCCGTCAAATGGAACAAACCGATGTTGCGCGCACTGCGCGAGACATCCTCGATTGCCTGCGCGACGAAATTAACAAGTCTTTGGAAGAGGAATACGCCGATGAAAAAGCTCGCTAAGCAATTAATTTTCTATTCCGCGCTGATCGGCGTCTGGGCCCTGCTGGCAAAATTGCGCATCTGGCCGCCGTATCTTTTTCCTCCGCCATGGGGGGTGGGACATGCGTTGTGGGACGGCTTCGCCGACCACAGCTTCTGGATTGGCATCGCCGTCACCATGAAGCGCATGCTCATCGGTTACAGTTTGTCGGTTGTGCTTGGAATGATCTTAGGCCTCGCCGTGTCGAGCAGTAAATTCCTGGAAGAAACCCTGGGCGGTTTACTGGTGAGCCTGCAATCCCTGCCCAGCATTTGCTGGATTCCGCTGGCTGTGCTCTGGTTCGGTCTTACAGAAAAAGCCATCCTGTTCGTCGTGCTCATGGGCTCGCTGCTCTCAATAACCATCGCCATGGAGGACGGCCGGAAGCAGATGCCCAAGATCTACGGCATGGCGGGTCGCAACCTGGGGGCAAGCGGCTTCCGCCTGTTCTGGTCTGTGCTGTTGCCGGCGAGCTTACCCTTCATCGTGAATGGTATGAAGCAAGGGTGGGCCTTCGCCTGGCGCTCGCTGATTCAAGCCGAAATGATTTTTCTAAGTCTCGGACTCGGCCAATTGCTGATGATGGGACGCGACCTGAGCGACATGAGCCAGGTTATGGCAGTCATGATTCTGATCGTAATTCTCGGCTATCTCGTGGACGGTTTGATTTTCCGCACTATGGAGCGTCGTCTGCAAGAGAAATACGGCCTGACCCCCGCATAAAGCGAGGTAATGGAGCGACGGGCGTCCTCGCCCGTCCTCTAGGGCAGCAGCCTCCAGCCCATCGAACCTGCGGTCTCCGACTAGTCTCTTTCGCTTTGCCGCAAATTCGTTTCTAATGCTTCGCTATGAACCGGAAACTGCTGTGGCTCGGCCCCAGTCTTCTTCTGGCAGGCATTTTTCTGGCAGCCTTCGCAGCCGACCGCGATCCGGACCGAGAAATCGCTAATCACCTGATTGCAGAAGCGCTGAAATCTTCGCCTCTGGAAACGAATCTCCGGCGCTTGACCGATGAAATTGGAGGGCGCATTCCCGGGACTCCCGCCTTCCAGCGCGCGGTGGAATGGGGCATAGCGGCGTTTAAAGCCGCCGGCGCCGACAGTGTGCACACCGAGGAATTCACCATCCAGCATTCGTGGGCGGAGGGTGCGACCGCCATGACAGCATCGCTGTACTCGGGAACCACCTTTCCCGTCCACGCCGTGTCGGTCGCATGGGCGCCCGCCCTGGCCGTGGCAAAACATGTTCCGATCGTGGATGTCGGCGATGGTTCGGCCGCCGAATTTGCCAAGGTAGGGGATGTGGCAGGAAGAATCGTGCTCGTACATACCAAGGTGCTGGCGAGCTGGGAAGATCTGTTTGGCGAATACGATCGGGCGCCGGGCGTAATTGCGCTGGCCATGAAAGGGAAGGCCAAAGCCATCGCATTCATGGCCACGCGCCAGCATGAAATTCTCTACCGTCACACAAACTCCGTCGCCGGCGAGATCGATGCGTTGCCCCAGTTGATCGTGGCGCGTGAAGATGGCGAGCGCATTGCCCGCTTGCTGGCGTCGGCAAATCCGGTATGGGCCGATCTTTCGATTCCTAACAAAATAGGCCCCGCGATCAAGACATGGAACGTAGTGGCGGAAATTCCCGGCGCCGAAAAGCCCGACGAGTTCGTAGTGCTCGGCGCGCACCTGGACTCCTGGGAACTCGGAACAGGCGCGCTCGACAATGGGTGCAACGCCGCGCTGGTGATTGATGCGCTGCGCGCGATCAAGGCGTCCGGCCTGAAGCCGCATCGATCGATACGTTTCATTCTTTTTTCCGGCGAGGAGCAGGGAATGATCGGTTCGCGGGCCTATGTGAGGGCGCATCGCAACGACCTCGACAAAGCGGCGGGCGTGGTGGTGTTCGATAGTGGTACCGGGAAGACCACAGGGTTTTCGGCCGGCGGACGTAAAGACGTCATTCCCGCGGTGCAATCGATATTGGCGCCTCTGGAATCTTTCGGCGCCGCGAAGGTGGAGGCGACGGCCGAGTATGGTACCGATCACTTCGACTTCATGCTCGAAGGCGTACCCACGCTTGTCGCCGATCAGGAAGAAGCGAATTATCTGGAGAATTATCACGCCACCACCGACACTTTCGACAAAGTAGATTTCTCCCAACTCAAGAAGCACGTAGCTGAAGCGGCGGAACTAACCTTTGCGCTGGCGAATGCTTCAAAGCGAGTCGGTCCGCGCCTGAACCGCGCCCAGATCGAGCAGACCTTAGTAGAAACCCATCTTGACCGGGAGTTAAAGGAAATGGGCGTGTGGGAAGAATGGGCCAATGCAAAGCGAGGGAGAGAGCCGTAAGAAAAAGCATTGCAGAGGTCTGAGGTCAGACTGCAGAGGTCAGTGTACGGACCTTTCACCTCCGAAATCTGACCTTTACCTCTGCAATATTTTTGCTGGCACCTGTCGTAAGATTCCCTGTGCTCATCTTCTGGATTCTCTTCAACCTGTTTGTGCTCGCGATGTTGGCGCTTGACCTGGGCGTTCTGAATCGCCGGTCGCGAACGGTTGGGCTCCGCCAGGCGCTGATCTGGTCTGGCGTCTGGATTACCCTGGCGGCTGCGTTTGCAGTGCTGGAGTTGTTCTGGCACGGGCGCGCCCAGGCGCTTCAGTTCACGACTGGTTACATCATCGAACTGTCGCTCAGCGTAGACAATCTGTTCGTATTTCTGCTCATCTTCCGCTATTTCAACGTGCCCGAAGAGCACCGGTACAAGGTTTTATTCTGGGGAATCATTGGGGCGCTTGTCATGCGGGGCGCGTTTATCGTCGCCGGCGTGGGCCTTATCCGGCGCTTCAGTTGGATAACCTACGCGTTCGGCGCGTTGCTCGTTTATTCGGGACTCAAACTGCTCCGCCAAAGCGAGGTGGAAATCAATCCCGAAAAAAACATCGTTCTGCGACTCTTCCGTCGAGTTTTTCCAGTGACGAACAAATATGTGGGTGGACAGTTCTTCACACACGAGGCGGGACAAAAAGGGTTTTGCGCAACACCGCTGCTGGTGGCTCTGATCGTGGTCGAGACCACCGACGTCGTTCTTACTGTGGATTCGATTCCAGCGGTCCTCGCGATCACCCTGAACGCTTTTGTGGTCTATACCTCGAATGTGTTCGCCATCCTCGGCCTGCGCTCGATGTACTTTGCGTTGGCGGGAATGATCGACCGTTTCCACTACCTTCATTATGGGTTGTCGGTGGTGCTCATTCTCACCGGCCTCAAAATGCTGGGCTCGCATTATGTGGAGATTCCCACCGAATGGACCCTGGCGGTTGTTCTGTTGGTTTTGGGAATTTCCGTTGCTGCCTCGCTGCTGCATCCGCGAAAGAAACTCGCCGAACCTTGATTTTGGGTCGCGCAGCGCCGGGCTCCCCATCACGCCCGCTCTTGGCGTGATGGGGTGGAGCGGTTTACCGCTGCGATCTATGCGAGAACCCGACGGCTTCAGCCGCTGAGGAAGACTGCGGCGCGAAAGACTCCACATCTCAACGGGAAGAGCATGACTTCGCAAGAGATCGGCAGCGCTCCCATACGCTATGATGAACATTCATGATCAGCGTTCCCGTCAGTACGCCGTCGCGATCTTATGAAGTGCTCATCGGAAGCGGCCTGCTTCCACGTGCCGGAGAATGCCTCGGCAAGTTTCTTGAAAATAGACGCGCGTTTGTGGTCACTGTGCCGCCCGTGCGGCGGCGTTGGGCAAAGGTCCTGCTGAAATCGTTGTCGGTTGCCGGGGTCGAAACGGGGCTTCTCGAAATGCCCGATGGCGAGCGCTCGAAACGTCTCGCAACACTGGAAAAACTCGCCGAGAAACTCGTAAAGCACGGTGCAGATCGCGGCGTAACGCTGATCGCCTTGGGCGGCGGCGTGGTTGGCGATGTCACCGGTTTCCTGGCCTCGATTTACATGCGAGGCGTGGATGTCATCCAGGTGCCGACGACCGTGCTGGCGCAGGTGGATGCGGCGATCGGCGGCAAGACGGGCGTCAACCTAGTGTCGGAAAAAGTGTCGGGAAAAGTTTCGGGCAAAAATCTGCTCGGGACCTTCCACCAGCCGCGCGCCGTGCTGGTCGATCCCGCGGTGCTGGAGACGCTGCCTGCGCGCGAATATCGCGCCGGCCTTTATGAGTCGTTGAAGTGCGGCATCATCGGAGATCCCGGCCTATTCAAGCTTTTTGAAGACCGGCGCCGCGAGATTCTGGATCGGGATCCGGCGGTGATTGAGAGAGTGATTGCCGATTCGGTGCGTCTGAAGGCATCGGTAGTAAGTGCCGACGAACGCGAAGGCGGTTTGCGGCAAGTCCTCAACCTCGGTCATACAATCGGACACGCCCTTGAGGCCGAGACCCGATATAAGCAGTTGCTCCACGGAGAAGCAGTTGCTTGGGGCATGATCGCTGCGACTCACATCGCCCTCTCCACCGGCAGACTCGACAGTGTTACAGCGGGACGCATTTCGAACTCTGTGCTTGGTTTCGGCCGGCTGCCGCGCATCACATTTCAAACTACCAGTATTTTGAAGCGCCTGCGTTCCGACAAGAAAACTCGTAGTGGAGTGGTGCACTTTATTTTGCCGCGCGAGATCGGCAAAGTCGAGATTACAAGCGACGTGCCAGAAGCAATCGTCCGTTCGGCGGTTGAAGAGATTCGGAAACTGGCGCGCAATTAGCGGCCCGCACGATTAGTGTTGGGAAGGGCACGGCTTCACACAGGCTGCGGAAAAACTCGATGTTGCCCACGCTTTTGGGTGGCGCAGCGGTTCACCGCTGCGATAATCGCATTGTTTTGGATACGGCTTTAGCCGCTGAGGCCACGCTCTTCGCGTGGACGCAGGGCCCGGCAATTCTCCTATGAATCAAGAACTGAATGAACGAATCGTGGGCGCGGCACCCGCGGGTGCGCGCGACCGCGAATCGGCGGCGCTTGCTGTCCGCGAGATGTTTACCTCAATCGCGCCGCGCTACGACCTGCTGAATCACGTTCTTTCGTTCAACATTGACCGCTTGTGGTGGTGGCGCACGGCGCGCAGCTTCGATTCGATTCTGAAGCGTCCCCAAGCTCGCGTTCTAGATCTTTGCTGCGGCACTGGCGATATGACTTTCGCGTTGCGCCGGCGCGCTCGCTCAGCCACTCCGCAGATTCTGGGCGCGGATTTTTCTCACGCCATGTTGCAGCGCGCAGCGGCGAAAGCGCAGAAGGCGCCCGACAAAGCAAGACACGCGACCCTCGGCTGGATCGAAGCCGACGCTCTACGGCTCCCGTTTCCCGACGGACATTTCAATCTCGTGACCTCCGCGTTCGGATTTCGAAACCTGGCCGACTACGACGCGGGCTTGCGCGAAATTGCTCGCGTCCTCGCTCCCGGGGGAGAATGCGGCATTCTGGATTTCGGAGAGCCCGGCGGCTTGCTCGGACACGCCTACCGCGTCTACTTCAAGCATGTTCTTCCGGCGATTGGGACGATGCTCTCCGGGGTGCGCGGACCATACGCGTATCTGCCGGCGTCGGTCGAGCGATTTCCGCCTCCAGATGAAATGCTCAGCCGCATGCGTCAGACAGGATTCCGCGAGGCTTCCTGGACTCCGTACACGTTTGGCATTGCGGGACTGTACCGCGGAGTGAAGAGCGCTTAGCCCGTTCCCGCACATCTATCGTCGCGCATATCTATCTTCTATCGCGAGGAGTTACGTCGATGCTTGAGACAGTTCTGAAGCGTTTTGAAGACCCGGACGAAGTACGAGTATTCGAAAAAGGAAAATTCGAACTCGTCCGCATCGGAGGAATGACCATCGGCCGCGCTACTTACGAGCCTGGATGGAAATGGTCGCTTCACGTCGGGCCAGGCGTGGGCGCTTCGCGCTGCAACGTGGAGCATGTCGGCCTGGTGCTTTCCGGTTGTGCCACGGCTGCGATGGAGGATGGTACCATCCACGAACTTCGCGCGGGCACGCTCTTTTATATTCCACCCGGGCCTCCCGGTCACGATAGTTGGGTGGTGGGCAATGAGCCCTATGTCTCGCTGCACTTCCTCGGAGCGGACCACTACGCAAACAAGTAGTCTTAGCTTGGGAAGCCAGGGCCCGCGTACTCATCGCCGTATAAACCAGCTTGGTCCTCGATCCTCACTACTGAGATTTGAGGATTCCGTGGGGAATAACGCACCCCGATTTTTCGCCCCTTCCAACGGAGTTCTTTTCCATTAGCTTTGCGCTCGCTAAAAGAGCGAAGACGAAACTCGCCCGGATAGAATTCGTTTCCTACGCTGTAAGAGTAAGCGACATCCGTGCGCCACACTGAATTATCTTGAAAGCTCGATGCAGATTCCACATTCCCAAAAGCGATTGGCCAGTGTCGGGAGCCTCGTCTTCGTAGCCAAACGATAAATGCTGTGCTCGCTGCAATGGCAAATCCAATTGCACCACGCGCCATTGCAACCCACCGGAAGAGGTCGATCCGCATCGTCACATAACACCTGATAATAGGACTGATGCCGCTGATTTATTCTAACCGCCCAACATCCCCTTCTAGTTTTTCTGGAACGAATCCGCGAACGCCTCTTGATTTGTTTTTTCGATCACCCGCTCATAGTCATCGCCGAGAAATTTCTTCAGACGGTCGGTGTTCATTATGTACTCGCCGGTCATGTAGGGGACGGCGTCGGGTGGAATGGCCGAGATGTTCCTGTTCCACAAGAACTGCAGAACGCGACGCATGCCCCACTGTCCCGGAACGCGGACCAACCTGGCGTGCGCCAGTTCGATGCACTGCGCGAAGGTGAGCGGATCGCCGCGTCCGGCTACGTTCAGAATGGTCAGCCGCTGCGCTTCCGGTTCGCGCTCCAGTATCCATGCTATCAGGCGGGCCATATCGTCGACGTGGACGAACTGAATTTTATTGTCCAGATATTTCTGGCCGAAGGGCAACATGCAGGGCAGGCGTTTTGATCTTTGGCGCATGCGCGCGGCGCGCGGGCTCTTCCCGTTGGGCGTTCCTCGAAATGCTCCCATCAGATAATTCTCGACCGTCGCCCCGGCAAAAATGTGAGGACGCAGGATGAAGACGCCGCATCCGCGCAAGGAAGGCGCGCGCTGCTGTACGACCAGGTCGCTTTCTTTCTTGTGGATCGCGTAGGGCAGTGTGTGAGCCTGGAGGGGCGCGTCTTCGGCAACGGGCGTGGGCAGGTCGGACCCGTAGGCAGACACGCTGCCAGGGAAAATAAACTGCCGAATCGGGGTTTCGGCGTTCCGGTTGGCTTCGGCTATGGCCTCCATCACACGGGCGGTGCCGGCCACGTTGATGCGCCACATTCGGTCAACATCCAGAACACCGGTGCGCTGGGGGTCGATGACAAACGCCAGATGCACCACGCAAGCAGGCTGCAACTCGCGCAGCAGGAGGAGCAACTCCCGGCAGGACTCTTCCGCTCCCAGATCGAGCGGCACAAAACGATCGACCGGCGACTGGGTTGGCGGCGTGACGTCGACGCCAACGACATGGTAGGAATCCGCAAGCTGCGGCAGAAGCCGCTGGCCAAGGTTGCCCGAAACGCCGGTGACCAGAATGGTTGGTTTAACCGTATCCATTTAGTCGGCGTCTTAGTCCGGATCTGGGGCGGGTTGGTCAGGCCGCTTTGGTCCTCGCGGCGGCGGCATGACCGGACCGCGCGCCGCTCCGAAGTAGGCGTCATTCAGGTCCACATTGCCCTGAAAGCTTTGCATGTTCTCGCGATAACGCTGGGCAGAAATCTGGGTGCGAATGTCGGTTTTCACCGAATCCAAAGGCACGGTCTCCTTACTGACCATCTCGTAGATGTAGTAGGCGCCACTGGGATCGGAAATTACCTCGGAGACTTCGCCGGGTTTCAACTCCCACGCCGCCTGATGATTCGGAGGCAGCGCGGCGCGGCGCACTTTCTCCATCTTGGTATTCGTGGAATTGTTTGGGAGCCCGGCGGCCACGAACGCCTCTTTTTGCAGTTTGTCGGGATCTTCACCCTTAACCGCGCGGGCGTGAAGGTCGGTGGCGACCTGCTTCATCGCTTCCTCGGCGGCTTTCTTTTGCGCGTCCGTCGGCGCCGGCGGTGGCGTTGTGGTCGCGGTGGGCTTCGCACCGGCTTTTGGAGGTGCGACCGGATTGACGAGTTGTTTTGTGTGGGGAACAAAAATCCGCACCAAGGTTGCCTGCTCGTAGGAGGCTTCGTTCTTCTTGTAATAGTCTTCGATATCGCTGTCGGAAACTTTGCCGGAATCCTCCTGCAGCACGCGGCGCATTTCCTGCGCCAGGACTTGCAAGCGCGCCAGGGCCATCTTGTCATCGAACGTGGGCCCTTTGTCGAGGCCGCGTTTTTCCGCTGCGGCGGCCATCCGCAGCATACCCGGATATTGGTTGGCGATGTTGCGACGCATGGGTGATGCCATTCCGGGCTGCACGGTGTTGGCGATCTTCTCGAATTGCGCGCGGGTGATCACGGTTTTGCAAGCATCACCCTGTTGGCTGCTATCGACGCAAAAACCTTTGATCGTGATCACGGCATCATCGGGTGCGACCTTAACTTCAGGAGCTTTAGTGGGAGCAGGAGCGTTTGGTTCCGCTTTTGCCCCGGCCGCGGGAGGCGGGGCGGTGGGAGGTGTTGACGGTTGTGCGGCTTGTCCGTAGGCCAAGCCGACGAGCAAGAGACACACAAGGTACGGGCAACGCATGAATCAAGATCCTCCAGGGAAGAAATTCGACGAGTTTCATCGTAGCATGTCTAGCCGGGCACCGGGCAGGTTGCGGCACGGCTGAAGCCGTACCCTTTCAAAACAGTTCAGGCTGACGCATTACTTACCGCGGGAATGCGGTGGTTGCCGGATACCCAGGCTTGGCGGCTGGCGAATCCGCGGCGATAATGGCATTTATGCTAAAGATGGGGGCTTCCTTCAGTTCCGGGTCGATGCGCCGGGAAAAACGGGCAGTGGCCGGGACCTCAGTGCTGGCGGCTCTGGTGATTACCACCCTGAAAATTGTGGTGGGAATCGCGACCGGATCATTGGGAATTTTGTCGGAGGCGGCACACTCGGGATTGGACTTGATCGCCGCCCTGGTAACATTTTTTTCGGTCCGGGTGTCCGACAAACCGGCCGATGCCGATCATCAGTACGGTCACGGCAAGTTCGAGAATTTTTCCGCTTTCATAGAAACCGGATTGCTGATGGTGGCGTGCGCCTGGATCGTCTATGAGGCAATCAAGCGGCTATTCTTCCACAGCGTAGAAATTGAGCCGAGCGTGGCTGCCTTCATGGTGATGTTCTTGTCGATCGCGGTCGACGCTTGGCGATCTCGCGCACTGGGACGGATTGCCAGGAAGTACGACAGCCAGGCTCTGGAAGCGGACGCGTTGCATTTTTCCACCGATGTCTGGTCGAGCGCGGTGGTGATTCTGGGCCTCGCTCTGGTTTGGGCGGGGCGAAGCGCTGGAGTCGAATGGCTGCGCCAGGCCGATCCCATCGCAGCGCTCTTTGTGGCGGGCGTGGTGGTTTCCGTGAGTTGGCGGTTGGCGCGGAAGACGGCCGATGTCCTGCTCGATGCGGCCCCGGTCGGTGTGCGCAGCCAGATTCTTGACCGGATCAGAACCGTCGATGGCGTGCTCGAGGTGGATCGGGTCCGGTTCCGCAAGGCCGGCAACCGTTTTTTCGCGGACGTTTCGGTGGGCCTGGAACGCAATTTCACCTTCCAGCGGTCAGAGCAGGTTTCCGATGCGGTGACGTCGCGGGTGCGTGAAGTTCTGCCCGATGCGGACGTGATGGTACATTCGGTTCCGCGGGCCCGGAGGACGGAAAATATCTTTGACCGTATCCGTGCCGTGGCCACGCGCCACAACTTCAACGTGCATGACGTCAGCGTGCAGGACCTGAAGGGCGCGCTACACGTGGAACAGCATCTCGAACTCGACGAGCAGCTCAGTATGAAGCAGGCGCACGATGAAGTGACGCGGCTCGAGACCGAGATGCGTGGTGAGATTCCAGAGATTGCGACCATCCTCACGCATATTGAAAGCGAGCCGGCGACGATTGAACGGGGCGAGGAGATTGTGCGGGAGCCGGAATTGGAGAAGCAACTCAAAAATATTGTGAGAGATTTTCCCGAAGTAATCGACGTGCACGAGTTTCAGTTCAAGAGAGTGCGCGCGCGCCTCTATGCCTCCTGCCATTGCACTCTGCCTGACGATATGCCGCTGTCGCGAGTGCACGACGTGCAAACTTCGCTCGAGATGCGCTTCAAGCACGACGCGCCGGAACTTTTTCGCGTGCTGATTCATCCCGAGCCTGTGACGGACAACCGGCGCTAGCGAGATTTCAGTCCCGAAGGGACGACCGAGCAACTCCGGGAACGAGAGGTACCCAATGATGGAAGCTGCGGTCAAGTGGACAGACAACGAACGATTCGTAGGCGCGGCAACCTCAAGACACTCCATTGTGATGGACGCAGCGGCCGACAAGACGGCGAATAGCCCGATGGAGTTGGTACTGCTCGCTTTGTGCGGTTGCACGGCCTCGGACGTAGTGGGAATTCTCCGCAAAAAGCGCGAGCCCTTCGCCGGCCTCGAAGTCGCGGCCAAGGCCGAAAGAGCGGACGGTTATCCCGCCGTCTATACGTCGATTCATTTGACTTACATCGTGCGTGGCCAGGTGTCGAAGAAGGCCATGGAAGACGCGGTGCGGCTCTCGAAAGAAAAATATTGCTCGGTCTCCGCCATGCTGGAGAAGACGGCGAAGATCACCTACACCATCGAGCACGCGGCGTGAAAGCAGGCCCGAATCCGCTGCGAGGTTATTTCTACATCGGGAGCGCGGCCTTTCTGTGGGGTGTCTCGGCGACGCTCGGCCGCGCCGCGTTCACCGGGCATCCGCTGCTTGGCAGAGTGTCGCTTGGGGCTACGCTAAGTAAGATCGATCCGCTGATCCTTTCGCAGAGCCGCGCAACCCTATCTCTTGCCGTATTGTTACCTGTGCTGTTGGTGCGAAAAGGTGCGTCCGTATTGCGCGTTCCCGGGCGCGATCTGGTGCAGTTTTTTCTGCTCGGAATTCTCGGGGTCGCGGTATCGAACTATTTTTACTATCTCGCGATTCAACGGACAAACGTCGCAACGGCGATCATCCTGCAATACACCGCGCCGGTCTGGGTGCTGCTGTATACGGCGGTGCGAGGAGCGCAGCGTCCTTCGCTGCGGAGGACCTCGGCGGTGGGATTGGCTGTGGCGGGCTGCGCTCTCGCCGTTGGCTTGGTCGGCTCGGGCGGCTTTCGGATGGATGCAGTCGGAGTGATGGCCGCACTGCTGGCAGCATTTTCCTTTGCGTTTTACAACGTCGGCGGACACAAAGTGCTGGCTCGGTACGACCGCTGGAAAGTGCTGCTGTGGGTGCTGGTGGCGACCTCAATCTTCTGGATCTTCGTGAATCCTCCCTGGAAAATTCTTGCCGCTCAGTACGGCCGCCAACAGTGGGAATTTATGCTGGCGTTTTCGCTGGTATCCGTACTCGGGCCGTTTTCCTGCTACTTCGCCGGCCTGCAACATCTGGAACCGACGCGAGCGATTGTAGCGAGTTGTCTGGAACCGGTGTTCAGTATCGTGATCGCCGCGCTTGTGCTGGGAGAGTTAGTGCGGCCGATGCAGACGGTTGGAATCATTCTGGTGCTGGTGGCAATTGTGCTGATCCAGTTACCAGAGAAATCGGCGCAAGGCCAAGAGTTAGTCGTTGAGCCAATGGAGTGAGAAGGCTGGGTGGCCTTCGGGCTATCCCGCCCGTCCCAGCCGTCGCAAATACTTCTGTGCCTTCCGCACATCTTTCCCAATCTGCTCTTTCAGTGCTTCGACCGAGGGGAACTTGATCTCGTCGCGCATACGATCCAGAAAATGAATTTCGACTTCCGTTTCCGCGGAAAGCTCGATCGGATGAAAATTCAGCAGGTGCGTTTCGATCGCGAAAGAATCGGCGCCAAATGTGGGCCGGTTGCCGACGTTTGTGACCGAATCGAAACATTCGCTCTTGGGACCACCGCCGATTCGCGTGCGGGTGATGTACACACCGTCCTTGGGCACAAGTTCTTCATAGTGCGCCAGATTGATCGTCGGGACGGTATATTTAGCCCCGTAGCCGCGTCCGCGCCCCGCGGTCGACAGAATGCTGAATGGGCGACCCAGCAAATGGCGGGTCCGGCTGACCCGGCCTTCGGCAAGCAACTTGCGAATGTGGCTGCTTGAAACCTGCTCGCCGCGCAAGCGCATCTCGTCATACGCGTGCACCTCGAATCCCATGTCCTTCTCTCTGCCCAGCTCGCGAAGCATTTGAATATCCCCAGCGGCCTTATGTCCGAAGTGGAAGTTGTAACCTTCGTGAACCTCGCGAGCGTGCAGGCGCTTCTTCAGAATTTCGTGGGCAAACTGGTGTGGCGTCATCAGCGAAAGATCGCGCGAGAAGGGGAGCAGCAGAACCGCGTCGACGCCCGTCGCTTCCAGCAGGCGCAGTTTTTCCGGAAGCGGAGTCAGCAGTTTCAGATTGTGATCGGGACGCAGGATGCGGGCAGGGTGCGGCTCAAAGGTAACCACCACCGACTGTGCATTTTCGGCCTTCGCGCGCTGCACAATTTCGTCGAGAACTGAGCGGTGAGCGCGGTGCACACCGTCAAAGTTGCCAACGCTGACCAGCGCGGGACCGAAGTCGCGGGGGATGTCGTCGAGTTTGTGAAAAGTCAGCATCCAGTAAAGTCCCTACGTGTTCTTAAATCTCAAACTCCACTTTCATCCCGTCGAAGGCCAGTTGCACTCCCTCCGGCAGCGCGGCATTCGCGGCCTCGTGCGACAAATCGTGGCAGATGTGCGTAAAGAAAGTGCGCTTCGGTTTTACTTCTTCTACAATTTTCAACGACTGCTCGACCGTCGAGTGTGTGGGATGCGGCGTGTAGCGCAGCGCGTCCAAAAACAGGATGTCGAGGCCGTGCAGCTTCTCCAAAGTTTCAGCCGGGACCTCGCTGTGATCGGTGAGATAGGCACCCGATCCGAAGCGGAAGCCAAGGATCGGGGTCTCACCATGAATAACTGTCAGCGGCTCAAAGCGCGCGCCAAACAATTCGACCGGACCCTCAATCGGATGCAGTTCGAGCTGCGGCAGTCCGCCAAATTTATACTCGGCCTCAAAAATGTAGCGGAACATGTTGCGCAGAAATTCGCACGCTCGCGGCGTGGCATAGAGCGGCAGCTTGCCTGGCTTGTGTTTATAAGTCAGCGGCCGTAGATCGTCGATTCCCAGGATGTGATCGGCATGCGTGTGGGTGTAGAGCACGGCGTCGAGGTGGGTGATCTTTTCGCGCAACGCCTGTTCGCGAAAGTCCGGCGTGCTGTCGATCATGACGTGGCGGCCGTTGTAGCTGATCATTACGGAGGGACGAGTGCGTCGATCGCGCGGATCTGGCGAACGGCATACCGGGCAATCGCAGCCAATCGTGGGAACGCCCATCGATGTGCCGCTGCCCAATACCGTCAGAGTCGCATGCATCAGCCGTTTGTACCTGTGATTGGGCCGGGCGCTTGCGGGGGATGCGCGAGAGCATTGGTTACTTCCACATAGGCCATGCGCAGTTCATAGAGGCAGTTCTGCAAAAATCCCTGTTCCTTCGGAGTAAGGTTCCCCTTGGTTTTTTCGGCGATCATGCCCAGCGTGTCGATGGTCTGGCGCGCGCCGATCAAGTCCACGCCGGGTTGTCCGCCCTGTTCATGCATCATCCCGAGTTGCATCATGGCGGTCATATAGAGCGACGCCATGAAGCGTTCGAAATTCATTTCGAGTTCTTTCGAAGAGTGTCCGCTCAATTCGACGCTCGCATCCAGATCGCGCGACGATTGCTTGTACGCATCGTGCTGCGCCTGCTGCTCGGAGGCGGACGGCGGCTCGGGTATGTCGGATTCGCGCGTGGGCGCCTCTGCAGCAGGCGCGGTTTTCGGGGCTGTCTCTTGGGGAACGATTGTCGCAGGCGGCGCCGGAGCGGCCGTCGCTGTCGCAGCAGCCGTCGCTGCACCGGACTGGGTTATCTGCTCTTCCGTGGAATCGCGAAGTTCTCCGTCGGAGGTGAACAAGCGCCGGTCGCTTACTTTGAATTCGCTTTCTTCTTTTCTTTTTTGCGCCATATATGGTTTACCTGGTTTATTGAAATTCGGTCATCGAAATTCGGTCATTGAAATTCTGGGTGAATTGAATTCCGGCTTCCCGGAATTCTAGAAGCTATCTATCTCGCAAATCGCTTGGGGAAGGGCACGGCTTTAGCCGTGCCATCCAGAGCCAATAAAATCGTGGGCTTTAGCCCCTGAGGACCTCGGCAATGCCGGACGATTCAGACAATCGGGAGCGCCACCGGCTTCACCTTCGCCGTTCCCGCACTCAAATCCTTTCCCACAGCCTCGCGGCGCAAATAACCTAACGCGACCGCACGATCTCCGCCGGGTAGGGGGAGAATCGCACTGCTGGTGACCTCGCCAACCTCTTTTTCTTCCGCCACAATTTTGCTCCCTACTTCAGGCAGCGCGCCCTCGATGACGAACGCGGTGAATTGCCGGTGTACTGCCCCACGCGAGCGAATGCGCTCCACGATCTCCTGCCCGAGATAGCAACCTTTGGTGAAGCTCAACGCTCGTGCCTGTGCCGTTTCCTGCGGCAAATCGCGCTCGCGGATGTCCACGCCATAACGCGGAATTCCCGATCTAATTCGAAGGAGTTCCATAGCCCCCGCGCCCGCGGGAGTGGCGCCTGCAGCAACCAAGGCATCCCAAGTGGGCTTCCGCTGATCTGGCGTCAGCCAGATTTCATATGAAGTGCCGGCGGCAGCGTCGCCATTAACAACGGTGCATTGCAGGCACCCGCACGCACAATCACATTTCGGCGAGCAGAACTCTAACGGCGCCAGATCGGGGACGGCGATGCCGGCGCGTTCCAGAACATGGCGCGACTCAGGTCCGGCCAAGCCGATCGCGGTGAGTTGGTCGCTGATGTCGGCGATCTCCACGTCGTCGGCGATGATGTAGCGATCGAACAACTGCAAAACTTTTTCTCGCTGCCCGCGTTCCGTATCCAGCAGCAGGGAATCGCCGCGTTGGTAGACGTAGAGGTCCGCCTGAATGCGTCCCTGCGCGTTCAGCATGAAGGCATAGACGCCGTGGCCGGGCGCAAGATCGCGAACGTTATTCGAAACCATGCCATTCAGCCAGCGGACGCGGTCGCCGCCGGTGACGGCGATCTTGGCGCGCGAACTCAGGTCAAAGATTCCGCAGCCAGAGAGCAAAGCCTGGAACCCGGCGCGAGTATCGCCGAAGTCGGGCGCGTTGGCGCCGACCGCGCCGCTGTGCTCGCTCGGGTTCGCCCCAGGTAGTGTCGTCGAAGTCATACGCTCAATCCTTTGATTATAACGAACGAAGGAGGGCGGCTGACCGGAGATCAACCGACGTCCTGTAGAGACTTGGCTCGCCGCGTCTTAGCCGGCGGCAAGACGGGGCAAGCCCCGTCTCTACAGAACGGTTTCTGAATGGTTCAAGCCTGTGCTAACGTTGCCAGCGTGAATGCAAGAAAGTGCATCGCCGTAATTCCCGGCGACGGCATCGGCAAAGAAGTCATACCGCAGGCCGTAAAAGTCATGCAGGCCGCGGATGCTGCGGTCGAATTCACGCCCTTCGACTGGGGAGCCGATCGCTATCTCGCCGACAAAACCACAGTCCCGCCCGGCGCCTTTGCCACTCTGGCCCGGGATTTCGACGCCATCCTGGTCGGAGCATTTGGCGACCCGCGCGTGCCTTCCAACATTCATGCCAGGGAAATTCTGCTGGGCATGCGCACCAAGATGGATCTTTATGCCAATGTTCGTCCGGTGCGCTTGATGGATGCGTCACTGTGTCCGCTCAAAGGCATCGAACCAAAAGACCTCGATTTCGTCGTGATTCGCGAAAACACCGAGGGCGTTTACGGCGACCTCGGAGGAGTCTTCAAGCAGGGAACTCCGGACGAAGTTGCGATCCAGGAAGATATCAACACGCGCAAAGGAGTCGAGCGCATCATCCGCTACGCGTTTGAATATTGCGCGAGCAATCGGAAGCTCGATGGTTCTCCGCGGCGGCGAGTGCTGATGTGCGATAAGTCAAACGCCATGACGCACGCCGGCGGCCTGTGGCAGCGGACTTTCAGCGAAGTTGCCGCCGAGTATCCGAAGATCCAGACGCAGCACATGTACGTCGACGCCCTCTGCATGCAGATGGTGCGCGATCCGCGCGGCTTTGACATCATCGTCACGAATAACATGTTTGGCGACATCATTACCGATCTCGCGGCGGGGCTACAGGGCGGGCTGGGGATGGCCGCGAGCGGCAATCTGCATCCGGGGCAGACCTCACCGGGTCATATCGGGATGTTCGAGCCCGTGCATGGTTCCGCGCCGCCGATTGCGGGAAAAAATACAGCCAATCCCTTCGGCGCGATTCTGACGGCGGCGATGATGCTGGCGCATCTGGGGATGACTGGCGAGGCGCAGAAGATCGAAGCGGCTGTGCTCGAAGCCGTGCGTCAGAAAAAAACGACGGCCGACATCGCTGGGACTCTGGGGACGCGCGAGGCGGGCGATTGGGTCGCGCAAAGAGTCACCGAAGGGTAAGAACGTCATTCATGGCCCAATTCGCGTTAACTTCAAACTACGCATAAACTCGTTTCAATGCACAAATTTGTCGCACACAAGGTATGGAACTGGTTTTGCGGACTTGCGCTGATCGTCTTCTTGACGGGCACGATCTGGGCGCAAGCAACAAACGCGCCCTCACAAGATCAGCCGCCCCCAGGCGAGGGCGCCCGCGCCACACAAGCCTCCGCCACACCCGAATCTACCGTCTCCCCCAAAGATGCAAAAGAACTTTTTCGCTCGGTGGATGAGATCCTCCAATTTGCCAGCCAGGACACTGGCTTGCCGATCAAGCACAAGGTGAAGCGCCGGCTGGCCAGCCGCGACGAGGTGCAGTCGTATCTCGAAAAGAACATGAAGCATGACAAGGACGCGAAGCGGCTGGAGCGTTCGTCGGCGGTGCTGAAAAAGTTCGGGCTGCTGCCGCGGGATTTCGACCTGTCCAATTTCTTGGTGGCGATGCTGCGCGAACAGGTCGCGGGATACTACGACGAAAAAACGAAAACTGTGAATCTGCTGAACTGGCTGGATATTGAGCAGCAAAAGCCGGTGCTGGCGCACGAACTAACGCACGCTCTCCAGGACCAATCGTTCGGCATCGAGAAGTGGATGAGAGGGTCGGCGGAAACTACTGACAGTAAGAAAGATGAGCCAAGCCAAGCCGATATCGAAAACGATGAAGAATCCTCCGCGCGGCAGGCGGTAGTGGAGGGACAGGCGATGGTGGTGCTGCTCGACTATTCGCTGGCGCCGACAGGAAAGACGCTGGTGAACTCTCCGCAGATCGTCGATGCGCTTGAGCAGGGCATGCTCCAGGGGACGGCGGATTCTCCAAAGTTTCGCGAAGCCCCGATGTTTCTGAAAGAGGAATTGACCTTTCCGTATCGCTACGGACTCGACTTTACGGCCGCGCTCCTGCGAGCCGGCGGAAAAGAATTGGCGTACGCAGGCGCGTTCACAGATCCGCCGAAGACGACGCGCGAAATCATGGAGCCGCAGACATACATTACGCACGAGAAACTTCCGCCGATGAAGATGATCGACATGGAGAAGGATTTCAAAGACTACGAACCCTTCGATATCGGCGCGATGGGAGAGTTTGACGTCGATGTGCTGGTTGAGCAGTACACGGGCCGGGAGGAAGCTACGGCGATTTATCCGGAATGGCGCGGCGGTTATTACTTTGCCGGCAAACGCAAAGTCGGCAAATCGGCAGACAAATCGGCGCCGATTGCGGTGCTGTACATTTCGCGGTGGTCGAGTCCGGCGAAGGCGGCGGAGTTCGCGGCCGTGTATGCGAAATCGCTGGCGCAGCGCTATCAGAAACGTCAAGGCCTGGGAACGGACGGCAAAGCTGCGGAAGACGCGCCCCCGGCGGATTCCTGGCGAACGTTGCGGGGGCGGCATGCGTGGATGACCGAAGAAGGAATTGTGGTGATCGAAGTGCGCGGCGACGAGATACTCATCAGCGAAAGTCTGGATGACGCGACGACCAAGAAGGTGGAAGCGGATTTTTGGCCGGAAGAAAGACCGGAAGAGAAGGCCGCCCCCGGCAAACCCTGAGTTTCCATCTTGTATAATCGGCATTTCTGCGGTCATTCCCATCCTCATCAGGAGCGCAATTGCAACAGGCAGAGATTGGCATTATCGGCGGCAGCGGCTTGTACCATATGCCGGGTTTCAGCGACCCGCATGAGGTCGAACTGCAGACTCCCTTTGGAGATCCGTCGGATGCCTACGTTCTGGGAATGCTGGAAGGGCGCAAGGTCGCATTTCTTGCTCGCCATGCGCGCGGGCACAAACTTCTTCCGAGCGAACTGAATTTCCGCGCCAATATTTACGGATTTAAGCGGTTGGGAGTGGAGCGCATTGTCTCAGTCTCAGCCGTCGGGTCGCTGAAGGAAGAACATAAGCCGCTCGATTTCGTGATCCCGACCCAGTTTTTTGACCGCACGCGTCATCGCGTCGACACTTTCTTTGGCGACGGCATCGTGGCGCATGTTGGATTTGGCGATCCTGTCTGCAACGAAATGGCGAAGGTGGTTCGGGACGCATGCGCAGCGGCGGAGGTTTCCGCGAAGTTCGGCGGTACCTACATCTGCATGGAGGGCCCGCAATTTTCCACCAAGGCCGAGTCGAATGTGTACCGCAGCTGGGGAGCGGATGTGATTGGCATGACCAACTTGCAGGAGGCGAAACTCGCGCGCGAAGCCGAAATTTGCTATGTCACCATCGCCATGGTGACCGATTACGACTGCTGGCATCCGCATCACGATTCGGTGACCGTCGAGCAGATTGTTTCCGTGCTGGTAAAGAATGCCGAGAACGCCGCGAAGGTTATGAAGTCCACGGTGGCGGCGATGCCGAAGGCGCGCTCCTGCAAGTGCGGATCGGCGCTCGCGCATGCCATTCTGACCGACCCAGCGAAGATTCCGGCGGCAACTAAAGAGAAGCTGCGGTTGATATTGGGAAAGTACTTGAAGTAGTGGAGCGACGGACAGTCCCGCCCGTCCGTCCCGGACGCCCGGCTCTCCACTCACCTACGGAGACTGATGAGCATTCTGGTAGTTGGTTCGGTTGCCTTCGACACGATCGCTACGCCCTCCGGCCGCGTGACCGACATTCTCGGAGGCGCCGCGACCTATTTCGCGCTGGCCGCGAGTTACTTTACCGAGGTGCGTGTGGTGGCGGTGGTGGGCGAAGATTTCACGCCCGAACACGAATCCGTCCTGAAAAAACATCGAATCGACACGCGCGGCATCGAGCGCACCGCGGGCAAAACTTTTCGTTGGGGCGGACAGTATCTCGACAACCTCAATGAGGCCAAGACTGACTTTACGGAACTGAATGTGTTCGAGAAATTTCAGCCGCGCATTCCCAAAGAGTATGCGGACACCCAGTTCCTATTCCTGGCGAACATCCATCCTACGCTGCAAGCGGCAGTTCGATTGGAGATGGACGGGGTGCGCCTGACCGGCGGCGATACCATGAATTTCTGGATCCAGCGCACCCCGGCGGAATTGGCGGAAACGTTGAAGCTGGTGAACGTTCTTTTGATCAACGACACTGAAACCAAAATGCTGGCCGGAGAGAAGAATCTTCTGCGCGCGGCGCGCAAAGTGATTGCCATGGGGCCGAGCGCTCTGGTGGTGAAACACGGCGAGTATGGATCCACTATTTTTTTCCGCGAGGGCGCCTTCGGCATTGGCAAGCATCCTTTTCGCGCGCCTGCCTTGCCGATTGACGAAGTGAAAGACCCGACCGGAGCCGGCGACTCCTTTGCCGGGGGATTCATGGGATACATCGCATCGCAGGGCGAGATCAACCGCGAAGTCCTTAAGCGTGCCCTGTTTTACGGCGGCGTGATGGGGTCGTTCGCCGTGGAACTCTTTGGCACGGAGCGATTGCAGAATCTGACGCGCGAGGAAATTGACGAACGTTTTCAAATCTTCCGCGAACTGACACACCTGGAATGAAACATGACGGCGAGCGGAAAGTGAGCATAGACACAGGTGCCGTTCCAGAACCAAGCGCGGCTCGCGTGGCCGGCATACCTGCCCTGGTGTCCCTGTTTTCATTTTTCTACTACCTGCGGCACAACGACCTTTTGCTCTATGGCGACGCGGTCGCGCACATCAATATTGCGCGGCGCGTATTCGATTCCCAGACTCCGGGTCTGCTGCAATTAGGAACGGTATGGTTGCCTCTGCCGCATCTGCTGACGATCCCCTTCATTCTGTCAAAGGCCATGTGGCAGAACGGCATCGGCGGTTCGATTCCGTCGATGATTGCCTATGTGTTTGGGGTCGTGGGGATATTTCGTCTGGTTAGCGGCCTGCTGGATACCAATCCTCGCACCAAGCCAGCCGCTGAAGTAAGTGCTTGGGCCGCTGCCTTCGCCTACGGAGGCAATCCCAACCTGATCTACATGCAGGCAACAGCGATGACGGAGTCGATCTATCTGGCGCTGTTCATTTGGACAGTCGTGTATTTTGCGGAATTTATTCGACAATCCAGCCCAAGAGGGGAAAACCAAATTCGTCCCGTGCTTGAGCGCGAGGCGAAGTCTCCATTAATGCGCTGCGCATTGTGCCTGGCGGGCGCTGAACTCACTCGCTACGACGGATGGTTTCTGGCCGGCGTCATGGGAGCGGTAGTGGTCGTCGCCACACTGCGCCGATGGGACGACCGTGCCCTGCGAAGAGCCGCCATAAAATTCGTCCTGGTCATTGCCGCGGTTCCCATACTGTGGCTGGCGTACAACGGGACTGTATATGGCAACGCGTTGGCGTTTGCTAACGGTCCTTACTCGGCGCGGGCAATTGAGCAGCGAGTGGGCGCGCCGAATCCAGCGCTTCACAATGTCGGGGTTGCGGCGATCTTTTTCCTGAAATCCGCGCAGTTGATTTTGGCCGACGGCAACTGGGGACGGTTCTGGCTGGCGGCGGCCATTCTTGCCGTGGCAATCTCCGCCTGGAAACTGCGGGCGCTGTCCGGGGCGCTGCTGCTGTTGTGGGTCCCGTTGCCGTTTTACGCAATTTCCATTGCCTACGGCTCGGTGCCAGTTCACGTCCATACCTGGTGGCCGTTTGCGACCTTCAACCAGCGCTACGGACTCCAATTGCTGCCGCTGTTTGCAATTTCCGCCGGAGCGCTGGCTGCGTCGGCCTTTCTCCTGGGCGCGCGCTGGCGCCACTCTGGAAAACTGGTGGCAATCGTATTTGCCCTCATGGTTGTTAGCGATGCATCGGTTTGGAGAGCAAGCCCTCTATGCCTGCAGGAAGCCCGGAAGCAGTGGGATGTCCGAAATCCTCTGAATTCCGCAATCGAGCGCCTGGTCGCGAGATTGCCCCCGAATTCGCGCTTCCTGATGGATATCGGCGAACATGTCGGCATTATGGAGCAGGCCGGTATCCCCCTGCGCCAGGTGGTGAATAACGACAATCATCGCCCATGGAGGCAGCCCTCCGATCCCGAAGGCCTGTGGGAGCACGCTCTGGCCGATCCGCCGCGCTATGTGGACTTCGTGATTGCCTTCGATGGCGATGCGGTGGATCGAAGCGCAAATAAGACCAATCTCACCGAGCTGGCAGAAATTCACGCGACTGGCCAGCCGCACGCACACATCTACGCAACCCGAAGCGCCCCGAATCAATCGCGTTAACCATTCCGCGGATGCAATTCGAGTAGCGCGGGATAGCGGTGATAGAATCCGCTCGACGCCAGGACGCTGCTATGAATCCGATTCATCAAGTCATAAACCTGCTGCGTAACGAACTGGGCGTTGTGCTGAGTTCGACGCTGGCGCGGTTGCTGCTGGCAGTGACGCTCGGCGGCATTATCGGTCTTGAGCGTCAACTGCGCCACAAGCCGGCCGGACTGCGCACCAATATGTTTATCTGTTTCGGCGCGGCGATGTTCACGGTTTTGTCCAAACAGCTCGCGGGCGTGGAGTCCGACAGCGCGCGGATCGCGGCGCAGATCATCCCCGGCATCGGCTTCATCGGCGCGGGCTCGATTCTGCATGCCAGGACTTCGGTTACCGGACTGACGACGGCGGCAACTCTATTTGTGGTCGCGGCGGTTGGAATGGCGGCGGGCGGCGGCCTCTACCTGACCGCATGCTTCGCCACGGGCATCATTTTGATTGCTCTTGTGCTGCTGGGACGGATGGAAGCCGCGTTCTCGCTGAAAATGCTTGCGACCAGCTACGAAGTGACAGGCCGCAACGTGGATGGGATGCTGCGGGAAGTGAACCGCATCCTGGACTCCGAGCAACTTACCATGCACAGCATCCACATTGCGAACTCCGATCCTGATTTCCGCCTGGTGTTTTCGGTGGATGGCGAACGTGAACAGCAGGACGTATTTTCCGTCCGGCTCCACGAATCGCCCGCCTTTGCCACGGTGTCAACTTTGGGGTCCACCGAACACGAATGAACTCCCACGATAAGTGTTTCCCACGATGAGTGCCCGACAATGAGTGCCCGAAGATGACCGTGCCGCGGAAGATTGATGTCCGTATCGCGACAATTCCCTTTACCAAGGCGTCGGCGTGCGGCAACGATTTTCTGCTCGTGGAAGGTGCGCACGCTTCCGGCAACCTCGGCGCGATCACCCGCCGCCTGTGCGATCGCCATCGCGGAGTAGGCGCCGACGGCGTCGAGTGGCTGTTTCCGGATGCCGAAGCCGATGTGCCAGCTGATATCAAAGCACGCCTCATCAACGCCGACGGTTCGGAGGCCGAGATTTCCGGCAACGGCACGCGCTGTGTGGCGGCGGAGATTTGTTCGCGCGAGGACAAGACCCAAGTTGTGGTGCGCACCGGCGCCGGACTGAAGACTTGCCGGCTTACGGGTAGGCAAGGCTCCACGTTTGAGTTCGAAACGGATATGGGCCCGCCGGAGGTAGGCGGCGAATTGGCGATCGAGACGAGGGGAATGCGGGTGGTGGGGACGAAAGTTTCGATGGGGAATCCGCACTTCGTTATTTTTGTGGACAACTTTGAGGATGGATGGCAAAAGCAAGCGGCGCTGATTGCAACGCAGCCCCAGTTTCCGCAGGGCACGAATGTGGAGTACGTGCTGATTCGTGGCGCGAGTGAGCGCAACGGGAATGCGCGCGTCGCAAATGAGATCGAGATCCGGCTGTTTGAGCGTGGCGTGGGCGAAACCGAGTCTTCCGGTACGGGATCGTGCGCGGCGGCGGTAGCTGCAATCACCACCGGCCGAGTGGCTTCGCCGGTAACGGTGATCGGGCCCGGAGGCACGCAGACGGTGCGCTGGGAGAATCAAGTCTATCTGCGAGGTCCGGCAACCCTCGTCTGCCGGGGAGAATTCTTCGTCTGACAATGGGTCCGTCACAGACTGGTAAGATCAACACCAGAATGCCTCCCCCATCCCCGAATTCGCGAATCAAGCCGCGCGCTCTCCGTCCGGGAGACAAAGTAGGAATCGTTGCGCCCGCGTCGAACGTGAAGCGCGAGATGCTCGAGGCAGGCTGCGACGGCCTTCGCCGCGCCGGCTATGAGCCATTTTATTTCGAGTCAATCCTGGATCGCGATCTGTACTTTGCCGGTTCCGTGGAGCGCCGCGCCCGCGAATTGGAGGACATGTTCGCGCGCGACGATATCCGCGCCATTGTCTGCGCACGCGGAGGATATGGATCGAACTACCTGCTGCCCGCGCTTGATATCGATAAATTCGCGGCTCATCCGAAGATTTTTGTAGGCTACAGTGACCTGACGTCGCTGCTGACTTCATTTGCCGGCGCGGCCAGCCTTGTAACCTTCCATGGTCCGATGGTAGCTAAGGATTTCGCTATCGCCGACGGCATCGATCTGGCCTCATGGCAGAGCGCGCTAAGCGGAGCGCCAGACTGGGAAATTGGCCTGGGCTCCGGCGCAAAGCCGCTGGTCGCGGGACACGCAGAAGGCATTCTCTACGGCGGATGCCTTTCCATCCTGGTCGCCGCGCTGGGCACGCCGTATGACATCCGAACCGCGGGCACGATTCTTTTTATAGAAGATATCGCGGCCAAGCCCTTCCAGATCGACCGCATGCTGATGCAACTGAAACTGGCAGGCAGGCTGAAAGATGTACGCGGCATTATCTTCGGCGAGATGATGGATTGCCGTCAGAGTCCGGATCAGGATTACACACTAGAAGAGGTGATTCTGCGGATCGTGAGTGACCTGCACATTCCCGTAGCCTTCGGCCTGCGTTCGGGACACGTCTCGCGCGCCAATATCACCCTGCCGATCGGTGTGAAAGCCCGGCTCGAAGTGGGCGATCTCGAAGTAGGCGGTAAAGTGAGACTGAAAATTCTGGAGTCGGCGACGACCGCATGATCAAACCTAAACACATTCACCTGATCGGCATCTGCGGAACGGCAATGGCCTCGCTCGCCGGCATGCTGCAAGAACGCGGCTTTCGGGTCACCGGATCGGACGCGGCGTCGTATCCGCCGATGTCCACCTTTCTTGAGACGCTGGGCATTCCCGTAGCCCAGCCCTTCGCCGAGGCGAACCTCGATCCTCGCCCTGATCTTGTAGTCGTCGGCAATGCGCTTTCTCGCGGCAATGTCGAATTGGAGCGCCTGCTCGACGAGCGCATTCCGTTCTGCTCGCTGCCGCAGGTTCTGCATGATGAGTTCCTGGCCGGAAAAGAAGTTCTCGTAGTTGCCGGAACGCATGGCAAAACGACCACAACGTCAATGCTGGCGTGGATCTTCGAAACCGCGGGCCTGCAGCCTTCGTTTCTGATCGGCGGCATAGCGGAGAACTTCGGCCGCAGCTTTGGGCTCGCCGATGGCAAGCACTTTATTTTGGAAGGCGACGAATATGACACGGCATTCTTCGATAAGGGTCCGAAGTTTCTGCACTATTTTCCGGATTCCCTGATTCTCACCTCGGTTGAATTCGATCACGCCGATATCTACAAAGATCTAGACGCGGTAGAGACGGCCTTCAAGCGCCTGGTGAATCTGGTTCCGCGGCGTGGGCGAATCGTCGCGTTCGATCCGAACGACGTTTCGGGAAGAAGCGTCGACCGCTGTCTGCAGAAGGCATTCTGTCCGGTCGAGCGCTACGGCACGCTGAGCCGCGCAGACTGGCGAATCGCAGATGTGAAGTTGAAAGAGGATCGGACCTCCTGGTCGATGCTGCGAGATGGAAAAGTGTGGGCCGATTTCGAGTTCGCGCTGGGCGGCGAATACAACGTTTGGAACGCGACCGCAGCCGCGGCGCTGGCGGCGAATTATGACATTTCGAAAGATGCAATCGCCGAGGCCCTGAAAACATTTCGCAGCGTCAAGCGCCGTCTGGAGGTGAAGGCCGAGGTCAACGGCATCACCATTATCGACGACTTCGCGCATCATCCCACCGCCATCGAGCAGACGATTCTGGCGCTTCGCGCGCGCTATCCGCAATCGTGCCTGTGGGTGGTCCTCGAGCCGCGCTCCAACACGATGCGCCGCAATGTTCTGCAGGGCGCGCTCGCCCGCAGCCTCGCGCTCGCCGACCAAGTCGTGCTAGCGGACATCTTCAAGTCGGAAGCGATTCCCGAGGCCGAACGTCTCGATCTGAATCGCGTGGTCAACGATATCCAGAAGAGTGGAAAGCCAGCGCGTATTTTCGCCGACGCCGATGCCATTGTCAGCGCAATCGCTCCCGAACTGCGGCAGCGGGATGTAGTGGCGATTCTCTCCAATGGCGGATTCGGCGGCATCTATGAGAAGCTACCCCAACGATTGCGCGCGCTCGGAGCCAAAGCATAACCTCCGCAGTCCAGTTCAGATTCGTATGAATCGAGATTCGCATCGATTGGAATTCGTATAAATTGAAATTCGTATCAACGAAGATTCGTATCAGGGCACGCCTTCAGGCGTGCCGCAAATGCATCAATATCACCGCGCCTTCAGGCGCCGGATTTCGAACTTGAGCTTCACCACGGATTAATCAGTGTTTCGCACCATTCTCATGCTGCTGTTCTGGGCCGCCGCGCTCCCCTTTGCCGCGCTCGTAGGATTCCCGTGGACGTATCTGACCAAAGATATCAGCCTCTTGTACAACACCTGCATGTGGGCGGCATTCACCGGCGTGCGCATCGCGGGCGTAAAAGTGAAAACGCTGGGCCTCGACAAAATCGATCCGGCGCGAACCTATATCTTCATGTCGAATCACATCTCCAATCTCGATCCGCCCATCACGCTGCCGCTGATCCCGCGCCGCACCTCGGTGATGGTGAAAAAAGAACTATTCAAAGTCCCGATTCTCGGCCCCATCATGCGGATCGGATCGCTTGTCCCCGTCGACCGCGCCAATCGCGATGCCGGCATCACCGCACTGCGCGACGCGGTCAGAGCCATCGAGCAGGGCCTGAACATGTCCATCTACGTGGAAGGGCACCGCTCGTTCGATGGCAAACTTCTGCCCTTTAAAAAAGGTCCGTTCTATCTCGCCGAAGAATGCAAAGTGCCAATCGTGCCCATCACGATTTCCGGCACCGAAGCCGTCATGCCAAAAGGGCGGTTTGCGATTCGTCCAGGAACAGCAATGGTGACGGTCGAATTTCACGATCCCATCGAGCCCGCCAATTTCGGAGAACGCGATTGCCTGATGGCCAAAGTGCGAGCCGCAATCAACAGCGGCCTTCCACCGGATTTGCAAGAGTAGAGCGGACACTCCTGTCCGCTGCCTTTGACTTTGATTTATCGAGTGGTGTGCCCCGCTGGCGGGGTGCCCCGTTCCTTGCGCCCTTTGCAAGGGGCGGGTGCGTGCAGCTATGGGGGTGCCCGGCTCCTCGCGCCTTTTGCAGGGGGCGGCTGCGTGGCGGGTGGGCCACTTTAGCCGGGAATAATGCAGGTTTACTCCTTTAACATCGATCGAAAACAGCAGGGGGGTGCGCCCCTTCTCGCGCTTTTCGAGAAGGGGCCCGACGAACCCCAAGCGGTCGGCCGACCTGGAATCCCACGCCCCGCAAAACGAAGCGTGGAGCACTCCGGCCTAACCCCCGTGTTCAGCAACGACGGCGATCTTCACACCCAGGGCGCGCAAAACGGAATTGATAGTTTCAAAGCGTGGATGTGCGCCTGCGCTCAGGGCTTTGTAGAGGCTCTCCCTGCCCAGTCCGGATTCTTTGGCGATCTGCGCCATGCCTCGCGCTTTCGCCACGTCGCCGAGCGCGGCAACGAATACATCGGGGTTTGGGTCTTCGGCAGCCGCCGAAAGATATTCCGCAATGACGGCATCGTTATCGAGATAAGCTGCCGCGTCGAACGCTTTGTAGCTTGTTTTTCTTATATTCATCCCTCTTTTTCATTGTATCCGATTGGATACTTTCCCGCAAAGTCCGTTTTTGAAGGACGCGATCCCGTGATTACGACACAAGAAAAGCCCCACTCTTGGCCTCGCTCTTGTCAAGCTTGACTTTTTGATCGGGACGAAATGGGGGTCCAACACCGGGACAAAGCAAAAGGGCCCATCCCGGAGCCCAAACCGCCTCCGGGAATGTCCCTAAGTGAAAGAAGATAAAGATTTTATCTCTAAGCCGCTTGCTTTCAATATTTTAAAAGGAAACTCTCCCTAAAATCCTGATTCCATTATACCGGGTAGGGGAGGGGGGATACCCCAGCAAACATAGGCCCAGGAAAAACCCACAAAAAGCGCCTCTCCCCCAAGCAGCCGCCAGAAATTTATTTTTGAGCGAAGAAAAAGAGAAACTACTCCCGCAGCGAAAGTTTTCGAACTGCCTTGGCAATCTCCGGAAGCCTGGCGTAAGCGGCGCAGCACTTCAACCACAATTTGTGATCGATAGCAGGAGCGCCGCTGACCATAGCTCCCGCAGGAACGTCATGCGGAATGCCGCTCTGCGCAATGGCTATGGCTCCGTCTCCGATTTTTACGTGCCCGCTGACGCCTACTTGTCCAGCGAGAATTACGTTGTTGCCCACTTCGGTTGTGCCAGCCAGACCTACCTGAGCGCAGAGCAGCGTGTCGTTGCCGATGGCGCAACTGTGGCCTATGTGGACCATGTTGTCGATCTTTGTGCCGCGCCCAATGCGGGTTTCGCCGATGCTGGCTCGGTCGATGCAGCTGTTGGCCTGGAGTTCGGCATCGCTCTCGATGACTACGTTGCCGGACTGGACGATTTTGTACCAGCAGCCTTCATCGTCTTTGGCGAAGCCGAAGCCGTCGCAGCCTATGACCACTCCATTTTGCAGTAGAACGTTGTCTCCCAGTTGGCAGAATTCTCTTACTACGGCGTGGGCATGCGCGAAGAAATTGTTGCCTATGGTCACTCCGCGATAGATGACTACGTGCGCCAGCAGGACGGCGTTGTCTCCGATTACTACGTCTTCGTCGATTACTACGTAGGAGCCTATATACGCTTTCTTGCCCAGTTTAGCTTTGGGGTGAACTATTGCCGTTGGATGAACTCCGGGGGCGTAGCTTGGCGCTTGGTAGAAGAGTTCGATGGCTTTGGCCCAGGCTAAGTATGGGTTCTTGCTGCGCAGCATTCCGGTTTCAATGGCGGGAAAATTTTCGGCTACGATAACGGCGGAGGCTTTTGTCGTCCTCGCGGCGGCGTTGTATTTGGGGTTGGAGACGAAGGTCAGCTGGCCGGAGCCAGCGTTTTCGATTCCGGCCACTCCGGTGATTTCGGTGTCGGGAGCGGCGTTCTCAAGATGGGCAGTCAAGGCTTTTGCGATGTCGGATAGTCTCATGGCAGTCTCGGGGAATTGTAGCAAGGCAGTCGCAGGTCTAGGTGTCGGGTCTTAGGAAGAACCAGCGTCAACCCTTTGAACTCATGAGACGGCTGATCTGGGCGGCTGAAGCCGTCATTGAAACAGCCACATCGCAGCGGTGAACCGCTGCGCCACCCAAAATCACGTGCGCCGCCAACGGATTCTTGCGCAGCGCAGCCGCCTAAGACCTATGACCTAACATCTGACACCTGGCTTCCTACTGCTCGAACAGAGTTACTTGCCTGGTGTCGGGTTGGCCACCTCTGCGGCGGCGGTTGCCTGCTCCTATTACTGCCAGCACCGTTACCGACATTAGCGCTTCTCGGGGCACGAAGACTCTTTGCGTGTTGGAACGCAGGTCGGGAGGGTTCATCAGAAATCCTTCGGCGGGATTTTGCGTCAGGTCGTTGGGCAGGATGCCTTCAATCACTTCGTTGTCTTTGAACTTCAGACGTACCCAGAGGCCTTCGGTCCTGGGGCGTGTGGTGAAGGTCTTGCGCATCATCAGGTCGGTGTCGGAGAACTCGCGGACAAAGTAGACGGCTTTGATGTCGCGCAGATCAATGGCTACCACATTGCCGGAGGTGTTGAGGAGTTCCAGTTTGCCCTCCAGCACAAAGTTGGCGGGAGAGACGAAACCGCTGATCGAGTCGCGGTCGTGTTTCCGCACGATTACTTTCTTGTGGGTCGAGGACATGGGCTAAGAGAGCCTGCAGAGCGATTTCGACAATATCCCACCCATTCGCAAAAAACGCGAACGAGTGGGGCACCCGCTACAAGAAAGCTCCCAGAGGGGATTCTCGCACTTTCGCGATGAATTCGGACAGATTGTGCCTTCACAGTAGCCAAACGGTAAACGTTGTGTTATTTTCTCTAGTTTACTTGAACAGCACGAGTGCGGTATAAGTCTAATGTCTAGAGTGAGTTAGATTCCGCTTGCGGGCGGCTCGCCGAAGGGCTAGCGGCTGTGCTGTGGAAAAGCTGTGAATAACGCCCCAGGCGAGCCCCCCGATGGGCCGCCGACAGGCGACTAGGAAGGCATGGCCGATTACCTATATACGCTCGAAACCCGGCTCTCGCCGGACCAACAGAAGGCAGTTACCCTCGTCCTAGAGGCCGCCAAGGCCGCGGGGATGAACTTATACCTCACCGGTGGCGCCATCCGCGACATCATTACCGGTTTTCCCATTCGGGACCTGGATTTCACGGTTCAGGGCAATGCGCTCAAGCTGCAAAAAGATTTGGAGAAGGCGGGAGCGGTTGTCGGCGACACCGATGACGAAACGCGGACGTTATTGCTGACGCTGCCGGGCGGGGTTCGCGCTGAGATTGCGATGGCGCGGTCGGAGCATTATGACAAGCCCGGGAAGCCTCCGCAGATCGCTCCGGCCACAATTATTGAGGATCTTCGCCGCCGCGATTTTACGGTGAACGCGATGGGGCTGTCGTTGAACGAGGGATCGCGCGGGTTGCTGATGGATCCGTTCAACGGCGCGGCCGACATCGAAGCCAAGGTGATCCGCGTGCTGCATAACTACGCGTTTCTGGAGGATCCGTCGCGAATGATCCGGGCCACGCGGTTTACGACGCGCTTCCATTGGCCGCTCGAAGAGCGAACCCAGGCGCGTTACGAATCGGCGAAAGAAAACGGCTACATCGAGCACATACGAAATTCGAGCATTGGATATGAGATCGAGCAGTTGGCTTACGAGGACGATGCGCTGGGAGTTCTGAAGGCATACGAAAAAGAGGGCTGGCTGAAGGTGCTGAATTCGCGCTGGAGCACAACTAAGGTCGATACGGCCGGGTTGAGCGCGTTGATGAAGACGCGGCAGCAGATGAATGAGCTGGGCTATACGCCGGACGTCGCACCCGCGGTGCTGCATTTCCTTACCGAGCGGTTGGGCGACAAGGATATTTCGGATTTGCGCCGGGCGATTCCGCGCAAGGATTTGGTCGAGGCCTGGAAGGATCTGGAGGACAATGCGCACAGTCTGGCCAAGCGCCTGTCGGGCAAGGAAGCGGCAACGCCGGCGCGGACTTGGCAGTTGCTGTCGTCGGCGCGTCCGGAGATGATTCTGTTTCTTGCCATCACGGCGCGGCAGCAGGCGGTGGCACAGAAGATCAAGAATTTCTTTACCAAGTGGCGGCAGGTGCAGCAGAAGATTCCGCTGCCGGAGATGACGGAGCTGCACATCACGCCGCAGATGCCGACGTATCCGAAGATCGCGAACGATGTCTTCTTGCTGCTGCTGGATGGCAAGCTTCGATCGCGGACGGAAACGCTGAAATATCTGAAGCCGCTGGCCCCGCCACCACCGCCTCCGCCACCACCTCCGCCAGCAAAGCGAGGCAGAGGCGCGAAGGCCGCGGCCGCCGCGGCTGGTGCTGCTGCTTCTGCGGCCGCGAGTAACAAGGCGGTTAAGGGGAAGGGAAAAGCTGCGGCAACTCCAGCGGCTGCGGCGGTCCCGACCGCGGCTGTCAAAGAAAAGTCCGCAGCGCCGGCGAAAGCTGTCCCGTTGGCAAAGCCTGCCCAGCCGGCAGCGGCGGCTGAAGCGAGCAAGGGAGGCAAGGTTGAGGTCAAGAAACCGAGCAAACCTGCCAAGCCCACGAAGCCAAAAGGGACGGTGAAGGTTGCCGCCAAGAAGAAGAAATGAATTGGTTTTAGGTTGCGCGGACATCGGCCACCGACGTCGGCCACATCGACCACCTAAAATCAAGCGCGTCCAAGAAGCGCCTTCAGACGCCGGGTTTCGTCGTTTGAGACTTGGGAAGTTGGCGGTCAAATCGTTCGGAATTGAGCTATAATGAGGTTATGCGGCGCTGGTTATCCATCGTGGCATTGAGCTTTATTCTGATGGTCCTGCCGGTTTGGGCACAACGGAGCGGTGGCTCCCATGGCGGAGGCGGTGGCGCGCATTTCGCTGTACGCGGTGGCTCCTCGGTACATTCCTCCAGCTCCGGCGCGTTTCACGGCGGAAGTTTTGGCCGAACCTCCAGCATCCATAGTCGGGCTGGAGTGTCTTATTACAATCGTCGAGGCTCCTACGATCGACGACGTTATTATGGCAATTACCCGTACGTTGGATATTATCCCTACGGCTTATACGGCTGGTACGACGATCCTCTCGCCTACGATGACTCGGGAGAGAACGACCAGGATGCGTATGCTTCCTATCAAGCTCCTTCGTATCCAACACCTTACTCCGAGAATAGCGGCTTACAGCGCGATGTTCAGTCGCTGAACGGGAAAGTCGACCGGCTGCAGGCGGAAGTGCAAGCGCGCAATCGGCCGGAGCCGGATGCCGAGCCCGAGACGGCGCTAGTCTTCCGCGACCAGCATGTTGAAGAAGTGCGGAATTACGCGATCTCCGGTGGGGCGGTCTGGGTGCTGAATGCGCAAGCCGCGAAGAAGATTCCGCTTGTAAACCTCGATATTGCCGCCACGGTGAAGATGAATGAAGATCGCGGCGTTGATTTTCAAGTGCCGGAGCCTTCACTCCAGATCATGATCGTGCGCTAGCAGATCGCACGGTGAGAGTGCACCACTTTCAGGCGTTGCGCGATTCCCTCCAGCCAGTAGAATGAATCCGATCCGCCAAAAGCAAAGGCCAAGCCAGCTGCCATTTTGCGCTGGCGGGGCGTCACCGTGCTTTGAAGGTCGTTGAATGAAAACAGTCTTGTCAATCTTCATTTTGATAAACACGATTTTGATCGCCACGCTTCGCTTCCAGTATTCGCGGAACCGTCATTCGCTCAAACAGCGGCGGCGCAAGAGCCATTGCTGGAACATTTGACCGGGAATTGGATCCTCCAGGGCACGATTGCAGGACGTGAGACGACGCACGACGTCGAGGCCGAGTGGGTGCTTGGGCATGAGTACGTGCGGCTGCATGAAACTTCGCGCGAAAAGAAGGCGGCAGGCCAGCCCGCGTATGAAGCGATCATCTTCATCGAATGGGATAAAGCGACAGGCGAATATCGATGCCTGTGGCTGGATTCGACCGCCGGGGGCGGCCTTTCAGCGCAAGGTATCGCCCGTGGGAAACGTAGCGGCGCCGGAATCGCATTTTTGTTCAAGGGCAAGGACAGCAGCATCCACAACACTTTCGCGTACAGCAAAAGCACGGATACATGGCAGTGGCTTATCGATAATGAAGCCGGCGGCAAAGTGTCGGAATTCGCGCGGGTAAAACTCACCAGGAAATAGGAATCGAAGAGCTTCATGAGCCAAAACCAATTCGTCCACCTGCATCTGCATAGCGACTATTCCCTCCTTGATGGCGCTTGCGACGTTGAGAAACTTGTCGAGCGCGTCGATGAACTTGGCATGCCCGCCGTCGCCATGACCGACCATGGCAACATTTTTGGCGCGGTGCATTTTGTGAATGCCGCGCACAAGGTTGGCGTCAAACCGATCGTCGGCTGCGAACTTTACATCTGCAAGAAGGACGACCACGTCATTACACGCACTCCGCCCGACGGCGATAGCTATAACCATCTGCTGGTACTGGCCGAAAACGAAGAAGGCTACCGCAACCTGGTGAAGATCACGTCGGAAGCGTCGCTCCACGGTTTCTATTACAAGCCGCGGGTGAGCAAGAATTTTCTGGCTGAGCATTCCAAGGGATTGATCGGGCTTTCTGGATGCTTGAAGGGTGAAGTGGCCGAGCGGCTGATGGAAGGGAACTACGGCGCGGCGCGCTCGGCGGCGGTGTTTTATCGCGACCTCTTCGGCAAAGAGAATTTCTTTCTAGAGATTCAGGACCAGGGGCTGGAAAGGGAGCATCAGATCCGCTCCGGTTTGTTTCAGCTCGAGAAAGATCTCGCGCTGCCGATGGTCGCGACCAACGACAGCCACTATCTCTGCGAAGACGATGCCCATGCCCAGGATGTGATGTTGTGCATTCAAACCGGGAAGTCGATACAGGAAACGAACCGGATGAAGTTCGAGGGCACGCAGTTTTACGTCAAGAGCAGCGACGAGATGTTGCGCGTGTTTAAGGATGCACCCGAGGTTCTATCGCGCACCCTCGACATAGCCGAACGCTGTAACTTGCGGCTAGAGAAAGTTCCCAGCCCGTTTCCGCACTTTGACGTGCCTGACGGATTTACTCTGGACAGCTATTTTGAGCACATCACTCGGCAGGGATTCGCGCGGCGGATGGAGAACCTGCGCTCCGCCGCGGCGGGCGGCCGGCTCAAACATTCCCTTGCCGAGTACGAACAACGATTGGCGCGCGAGATAGCCATCATCCAGCAGATGAAGTTTTCCGGCTATTTTCTGATTGTTTGGGACTTCATTCGTTACGCGCGGGAACACGGCATTCCTGTCGGACCGGGCCGGGGATCGGCGGCAGGAGCGGTGGTGGCGTATTCGCTGGGAATTACCGACATCGATCCGCTGCAGCACGAGCTTCTGTTCGAGCGCTTCCTGAACCCGGAACGGATTTCCATGCCGGATATCGATATTGACTTTTGCATGAACCGGCGCGGCGAGGTGATCGAATATGTCACCCATAAATACGGGCGGGAAAATGTAGCGCAGATCATCACCTTCGGCACGATGGCGGCGAAAGCCGCAATCAAGGATGTGGGGCGCGCGATGGATATGCCCTACAGCGATGTGGACCGCATCGCGAAAATGGTGCCGACCACGCTGAACATCAAACTCGACGACGCGCTCACGGAGTCGGCGGCGCTGCAAGAGGCATACCAGAAAGATCCACAAGTGCGGCAGTTGTTGGACACGGCGCGGAAACTGGAAGGCCTGGTGCGGAATTCGGGCGTGCACGCGGCGGGTGTGGTGATTTCGCCGCGGCCGCTGATTGAACTGGTGCCGCTGCACAAAACCAAGAACGACGAAATCGTCACCGCCTTCGACATGGTAGCCATCGAAAAGATGGGCCTGCTGAAGATGGATTTCCTTGGGCTGACGACACTCACGATTCTCGACGACACGTTGAAGCTGATTGCGCAAAAGGGGACGAGCCTTACGCTCGACGGCATCCCACTCGAAGATCAGGAAACCTACGAGAAAGTCTTCCATAAGGGATTGACCTCGGGCGTGTTCCAGTTTGAATCGTCCGGCATGAGGGATGTTCTGCGTCGCTACCAACCGAACTCGATTGAAGATCTCACCGCTTTGAACGCGCTGTACCGTCCCGGGCCGATTCAGGGCGGAATGATTGACGACTTCATCGAGCGCAAGCACGGGCGCCGCAAAATTGAATACGAATTGCCCGAGCTGAAAGAAATTTTGGAGGAGACGCTGGGCGTCATCGTTTATCAGGAACAGGTAATGCAGGCGGCGAACAAACTCGCGGGCTACTCTCTCGGTGAAGCTGACCTTCTGCGGCGGGCCATGGGGAAGAAGAACGCCGAGGAGATGGCGAAGCAGCGCGAACGGTTTGTGCAGGGAGCAACGCAGCGCGGATTTCCTCCGAAGCGGATCGAGAAGATTTTCGATCTGATGGCGCAGTTTGCCGGCTACGGATTCAACAAATCGCACTCGGCGGCATACGCGCTATTGGCGTATCACACCGCGTATTTGAAGACGCATCATCCGATCGAATTCATGGCGGCGTTGTTGACTTCCATTACTGGCGATACGGATAGCGTGGTGAAGTACATCAACGAGTGCCGGGAAATGGGAATTGCGGTTGAGCCTCCGGATATTAATGTCAGCGATGCGAACTTTACACCGCACGGGCAGGCGATCCGGTTTGGGTTGGCGGCGGTCAAGAATGTAGGCGGAAATGCGATCGAGTCGATCGGCGCGGCGCGGAAAAAGCTCGACCGGAATTTCAAGTCGTTTTACGAATTCTGCGAAGAGGTGGACCTGCGTTTATTGAACAAGCGCGTGCTGGAGTCGCTGATCAAGAGTGGCGCCATGGATGGATTCGGACGCCGGGCGCAGCTGATGCAGGCGCTTGATACGGCGATCGAGCAGGCCCAGAAGATGCAGCGGGATGCGGAGTCGGGACAACACGGGCTGTTTGGCGTGTTTGCCGATGAGACCGCGCAACAGGCGAACGACGCGCTCCCTAACGTGCCCGACTGGGACGAGCACACGCGACTGGCGGCGGAGAAGGAAATCCTTGGATTTTTTATTACCGGGCATCCGATGGAGAAGTACAAAGAAAAGCTTGCCGACCTGAACGCGCTCTCTACTGAAGACATTGCGGCCATGAAAAAATCGACCGCCAAGGATGAAAACATCACAACCGCGGGGTTGATCTCCGGATTGCGGGTGGCGAAGTCACGAAGAGGAGAACTGTGGGCGCAAGCGGCGCTGGAAGATATGTCGGGTAAGGTAGAACTGCTGGTCTTTCCCGAGGCTTACCGGAAACTTGTGGAGAAGGTGAAGCTCGAGGTCCCGGTGCTGATTCGCGGTGGCGTGCGGATTGAAGAAGGCGCTAATCCGAAAGTGACGGCCAACGAAATCATTCCGCTCGATGAAGCGCGCGTGCCGCTGCCGAAGGCGCTGCGTATCAGGATCCCGCTGGAAAACGCAACCGGCAATACAGTCGACGCGTTGCACGCGCTCTTCAACCAGAGCAAGGGTGAGGCGAAAGTGCTGTTCGACCTGGAACGGGAGGGGGATTTTATGGTGGTCATGGAAGCCGAAGGCTATAATGTGATGCCGGACCGCAGTTTTATGGGGCGTGTGGAAGAGTTGTGCGGGCGCGGCAGCGTGCGCGTGATCAGCTGATGAGTTGCAGGTGGAGCGACGGGCGTCTCGCCTCCCCAGCGTTATCGTGGGCGGTATCGTGGCCGGGCGAGGACGCCGGGGTCTCCACCGGCACGTTTTATCAGATGCGGAGATGAGACGAGCGAAAATAAGACGGGCGGAGAAATCAGATCCCAGCGCGAAAAACGGTGCGCAGGATGGCGCGGAGAATTCCGCGATTGCCGGCACGGATTTCATGCTTTCAATCGTGGAGGCGCATCACACCCGAAAGAACGGAAATGTCATCAAAATGGAATCTGGATTGAAAGCGCAGCAGGAACTGCAAAAGATCGAAGAGCAGATCACGCGGCTGCAGGCGGTGGAGGGGCAGAACGCGGAAACGCTCCGTCAGGTCCGGCAATTGCACGAACGGGTGAATGACCTTCGCCGCGAGATTTCTTCGCACTTGAATGCCTGGGAGCGCACTGAACTGGCGCGCCATCCGCAGCGCCCTTACACCCTGGATTATGTCGAGCGCATCTTCAGCGACTGGAGCGAGATTCACGGCGACCGCGGGTTTCGCGACGATCCGGCGATTGTTTGCGGGATGGCCCGGTTTCACGGCGAAGAAATAGTGATTGTGGGCCAGCAGAAAGCGCGCGACGCGAAACAGCGTGTCTATCGAAACTTTGGCATGCCGCACCCGGAGGGATATCGGAAAGCGCTGCGGGTGATGAAGATTGCGGAAAAATTCAAGCGTCCGATCTTTACTTTTGTCGATACCGACGGCGCCTATCCCGGACTGCACGCCGAAGAGCGCGGCCAGGGAGAAGCGATCGCCCGCAACCTGCTGGAGATGGCGAGACTGGAAGTGCCGATCGTTGCGACGGTAATCGGCGTCGGCGGCAGCGGCGGCGCGCTGGCAATTGCGGTGGCCGACCGCGTGTTGATGATGGAAAACTCTGTTTACTCCGTGATTTCGCCGGAGGGGTGCGCGTCCATCATGTGGCGGGACGCCAGCAAGAAAGACCTGGCAGCGGAGGCCATGAAGATTACCGCGAAAGATTTGAACGAACTGGGGTGTGTCGATGGCATTATTCCGGAACCGGCCGGAGGCGCGCACACCGACCATGCGCAGGCCGCCGAGTTGTTGGATACGGCGCTCCAACGGCACCTGGCTGCGCTCAAGAAGCAGTCGGTCGGCGATCTGCTGGCGACCCGCTATAAGAAATTCCGCAACATGGCGCAGTTCTTCCAGGTGGAAGCGTAAGAGCGACGCTGACCGTCTTCGCGCTTTCTCTTGAGCCCCGGAGTACAAACGACCCCGCGAATACCCCTAGCTCCGATATTTTGCGCGTGATATCATGATATCGTTATTGCCTGGGGAGGATCCAATGGCCCAACTCGTGGTCCGGAATATCGAGAATGCCGTGAAGGCTCGATTACAGCGTCGCGCGCGGCGGAACGGGCGCAGTATGGAAGAGGAAATACGAGATATCCTCCGCAATGCCGCGATCGAGGAACCCCGCGCCACTGGCGGATTGGGAAAAGAAATCGCTGGCCTTTTCAGCAAGGTGGGGCTCGAAGCCGACATTCCCGAGTTGCGTGGACATACAATTAAGCGCTTCGATTTTGAGTCATGATTATTCTGGACACGAACGTGCTCTCGGCGCTGATGCGTCAAGTGCCGGACCAGAGCGTTGTCAATTGGCTCGACCAGCAACCTCGAACCTCGGTATGGACCAGTTCGGTGACGATTCTCGAAGTCCGGTTTGGGCTGCAGATTCTAGCCGTGGGTCGCCGACGAGCACTGCTCGTCCAGGCATTCGAGGAGTTTCTTTCGCGAATCGGTCAACGAGTCGTCACATTCGATGCGATGGCGGCCGAACAAGCCAGCGATCTTATGGCGGCGCGACCCAAGCGAGGGCACCCCGGCGATCTCCGCGACACGATGATTGCGGGGATTGTGCTGGCGCAGCACGCAACGCTTGCAACGCGAAACAGTGGTCACTTCGAAGACGCTGGGATTCCGCTCGTCGATCCCTGGGCTTAGCCTTTGAGACTCGGTTTACAGAATCGGCAAATGCAAACACGGCTGTACCAGGAAGTCCAGCGCGTTGATTTGTTTTAGTGCCTGCTCCACCAGCGACGCCTTGCATTCCTCCAGTGTGATCAAGAACGGAAGATGCGATTTTGGACAGCCCGGCTTCTGCAGCACTGAGTCGATATTGATGCCGCACTCGGAAAGAATTGTGGCGAGGGTCGCAATGATCCCGGGGCGGTCCTTTACCAGGAAGCGGAGATAGTGCTTGGCGGTGAAATCGGCGGTGACGGCGGGTGTTTTCTCGGCGGGCTGTCCGGCGGTGCTCGTCATTGATGGTGATGGTTTGGATAGCTCGGATTGCTGCGAGCGAGCGATGGCGAGAATGTCGGAGACGACGGCTACGGCGGTTGGATGTCCGCCCGCGCCGTGGCCTCCAAAGACGGTTTCACCGCCGTAGGTTCCGGTCGCTACCACAAGGTTTTGGCTGCCCTCGACCCGTGCCAAGGGCGATGAAAGCTCGACCAGCGCCGGCTGAACGGCGGCGAACAACTGTTCAACTCTCGATTCTGTTTTCGACTCTGGCGCTAACTCGGGCGTTTGCAACTCGGCCCAGGAAATCTGGCGAATCGTGCAGCCCAACTGGTTGGCGTATTCAAAATCGACGGCGTCGATGGCGGAAATCGAGCGCGCCACGATACTCTCGGGAGTGATGTTACAGTGCAGACCGACTCGCGCCAGAATGGCGAGCTTGGCGCGTGCGTCAAGGCCCTCAATGTCCTCCGTGGGATCGGCCTCGGCAAAGCCGAGCTTCTGGGCCTCGCGCAGCGCGGTGGCGAAGGGCATGCCGTTGGCTTCGATCTGACTGAGAATGTAGTTGCAGGTGCCGTTCAAAATGCCGCGAATTTTGAACAGGTCATCGCCGGCCAATCCCTCATGCAATCCGGAAATCACCGGCACTCCGCCCGCTACCGACGCGCCAAACTGGATCTGCCGATTTTTCTGGCGGGCCAGGCCGATCAATTCGGGGCCGCAACGCGCAATCAGCTGTTTGTTGGCGGTGACCACGGACTTGCCCGCCGCGAGCGCGCGCCGAATCCAGTCTTCGGTTGGCTGCAGGCCGCCCATTAACTCGACTACGATATCCGCGTTGGAAGATAGGATGTCGTCGATATTCTCCGTCCACTGCACCGAACTCGGGAGCCAATCCACCTTTTTGCGCGCCACATTGCGGTTGAGGATGTGGGTTAGGCGCAGATGGTCGTTCGAGCGCTGGCAAAGAATTTTTGCCACCGAACTTCCCACGGTGCCGAAGCCCAGGAGAGCCACGGTGCAGGTTGGTGCGACATTGTTGTTCTGTCTAACGACGGGGTGGTTTCCCGTGGCGTCGCTTTTAGAGAGACCTGTCATCTTCCTATTATCGCCGAAGCCGAATGGCAGCTGCCGACAAAAGAGGCGGCAGGCCCCGCCCAAAGCTGGCCGCCTTCAAAAGCCGGGTGCTGCCGGTTAACCCTACGCTCGCTTCTTGCGCGTATAATCAGTGCAGTTTTCCTGCTTGATTTCGCTACATTTTCGGGCACGGGGTTTGCCCGCGGACAAGAAAGGCACAGGGATGGCTACTTCCGATGTCATGCCCCAGGAATCGCTGGGTCAATTGGGGCAAAAGCGTGTCGTGAACGACATGAGCATTCAGGTTGCGACGGTAAATGGCTCGGGGTCGCAGAGTTCCAACACCGTGTTGTTGCGCAGTATTTTCCAGATGGGTGTGCCGATTTCGGGAAAGAACCTCTTTCCTTCGAATATTGCTGGGCTACCGACTTGGTATACCATCCGCGCCAATAAAGATGGCTACATCGCGCGCAAGAAAGAAATTGACGTGCTCATCGCGATGAATGCGGAGACGGCGCAGGAGGACGTGAAGACGCTGACGGCGGGTGCGGCCGTGCTGTATGACGAGCCCCTGGCGCTTGATAAGCTCCGGAACGATCTGGTGTATTACGCGGTGCCCTATGACAAGCTGGCGGCGACGGTAGGCGCGGACGCGAAGCTGCGTAAGCTGATCAAGAACATGATTTACGTGGGGGTCGCGGCGCAATTACTTGAAATCGACTATGCGGAGGTAGAGAAGGCGATCCGCAAGCAGTTTGCCACCAAGGTGAAAGCAGCCAACCTGAACCTGGCGGCTGCCAAGGCGGGGCACGATTACGCCGCCGCTAATCTGAAGAAGCGCGATCCATATTACATCCAGCGCATGGACAAGACGAAAGGCAAAATCATCGTCGATGGCAATTCCGCCGCGGCCATGGGATGCATGTTTGCCGGGTGTACGGTGGTGACCTGGTATCCGATCACTCCATCGTCGTCGCTGGTGGAGACGATGATTGAGTACATGAAGGAATACCGCATCGGGCCGGATGGCAAGGCGACGTTTGCCATTGTGCAGGCGGAGGATGAACTGGCGGCGGTGGGCATGGTGATTGGGGCCGCTTGGGCGGGTGCGCGTTCGATGACGGCTACCGCCGGTCCGGGCATCTCGCTGATGGCGGAGTTTACCGGCCTCGCATATTACGTGGAAATTCCCGCAGTGATCTGGGACATTCAGCGGGTCGGGCCGTCGACTGGCTTGCCTACTCGTACTTCGCAGGGCGACGTGCTTTCGACGGCGTTCCTCAGCCACGGCGACACGAAGCACATTATGCTGTTTCCTTCCTCGGTCAGCGAGTGCTTCACACTGGCGCAGGAGGCTTTTGATTTGGCGGAGCGCTTGCAGACGCCGGTGTTTGTCATGTCGGACCTCGATCTGGGAATGAATAACTGGATGTCGGATCCGTTTCCTTATCCGGACAAGCCCATTAACCGCGGGAAAATTTTGAGTAAGGCAGAACTTGAGAAGGCGGGTGGATTCTCCCGCTACAAGGATGTGGATGGCGACGGCGTCGGCTATCGAACGTTGCCGGGGACGGACCATCCCGCAGCGGCATATTTTGCGCGCGGCAGCGGGCACAATGAGAGGGGACAGTACAGCGAGCGTCCCGACGATTTCGAACGCAACATGGAGCGGATCAACAAGAAGTTTGAGACGGCCCGGTCATTGGTACCACGGCCGGAGATAGTGTCCAACGGTAAGTCGAAAATCGGCATCGTGGCGTATGGGACCACGCACTGGGCGATCACGGAGTCGCGCGACCAGTTATCCAACGAACACAAGGTGGAAACGGACTATCTTCGAGTGCTGGCCTATCCATTTACGCGCGAGGTTCACGACTTCATCGGGTCGCACGACCGCGTGTACGTCGTGGAGCAGAACCGCGACGGGCAGATGGCCACTCTGCTGAAGCTCGACATTAAGCCGGAATTGACGCCGCGATTGCGGTCGATTTGCCATATCCACGGATTGCCAATTGACGCGCGATCTGTAACTGACGAGCTCATGATGATGGAGGGTAAGTAACATGGGGAATACTCCCACTAACACGCCGGCTCCTACTCCAGTTTCTACGCCTACACCAAAGACTAATCGCATCGGACTGCAGGTGGTTGACTATCGCGGCGGGAAGACCACGCTCTGCGCCGGTTGCGGACATAACGCAATTTCCGAACGCATCATTGATGCGATGTATGAAATGGGCGTACAGCCGGAGCGCGTGGCCAAGTTCAGTGGAATTGGATGCTCGTCGAAGAGTCCGGCTTACTTCATGAACCGGTCGCACAGCTTTAACTCCGTGCATGGACGCATGCCCTCGGTGGCGACGGGAGCTATCCTGGCGAACAAAGATCTGCTGGCGCTCGGGGTCACCGGCGACGGCGACACGGTTTCGATTGGCGCGGGACAGTTTGTCCACCTGATGCGGAGGAACCTGCCAATCATCTATGTGATCGAGGACAACGGTTGCTACGGTCTGACCAAGGGTCAGTTCTCGGCGACTGCGGACCTGGGATCGACGCTGAAGAGTGGCGTGGTCAATGATCTGCCGCCGGTCGATACCTGTTCGCTGGCAATACAGTTGGGAGCTACGTTTGTGGGGCGGTCTTTTTCTGGCGACAAGAAACAACTTCACACCATGCTCAAGGCCGCGATCGCTCACAAGGGAACGGTGATGCTGGACGTGGTTTCGCCGTGCGTTACCTTCAACGACCATGAGGGCTCGACGAAGTCCTACAAATACGTGCTGGAGCATGAGGAACCGCTGCACGAAGTCGGCTTTGTGCCGGCGTTTGAGGAGATTAATGTGGACTACGATCCGGGGACGACGTTTCAAGTCACGATGCACGACGGATCGAGCCTGCGGTTGCGGAAGCTGGAACGGGACTACGATCCGACGGATAAGATTCAGGCAGTGAGCCGGTTGATGGAAGCTCATGCAAAAGGCGATGTGCTGACCGGCGTGTTCTATATCAATGCCAAAGCGCCGACGTTTATTGACATGCTGAACGTCACGGATCAGCCGCTAGCAACTTTGCCGGAATCGCTGACTCGGCCGAGTCGGGAAGTGCTGGCGAAGTGCATGGAAGAACTGCAGTAGGGTTCCCCATACCAGCCGCGCCGAAGAATCACCTCGCTGTGCGGGTGGGCAGGATGGTGAAATGTTTCCTTCCCCCGATACGGTAGGTTTCAAAATCCTTGTGATCCACAGTCAAGACTGTACTTAGCGATTCGCGAGCGGCGAGATGAACTAGCGTGGCGTCGGTAAAGTCCATGGAACGATCTTTGTATTGGGCCATCAATGACTGAAGCGCGGGCAAATCGGAATCGGCCAGGGGACGCACGCTGAGCGCGCCAGAGCGCGCAAACTTCCAAGCGCGATCCACTCTCAGGTTACGAGCTGCGATGAGGTGAAATAATTCCGTAAGGACGGCTTCTGTGGTGAGCAGGGGCAGTTGAAGCGATATCAGCGCCTGGAGACAGGGCTCATGCCAGAACTCATCGACGGCTATGATGGCGATGATGGCACCGGTGTCAATGATTGCGGCGGGAGGCACGAGATTCCTCGGCATGCTTGCGGGCGATTCGTTCGCGGACAACCTCCCGGGCCCTCGTGGCTAGCGTCGGGTCTCCGCCGCGAATTGTGCCAACGGTAGCCATTACGCGGCGCCGGAGGGCTGCCTGTTCAGCTTCCTCGCCATTGCGGGAGGAACGGCGTTCCTGCAGCCAGTCGGAGGTAATCTTCTCCAGGAGTTCGGCTACGGATGTCCCCTCGCGCCGTGCCTCACTCTCCAAGTCCGCCTTTCTTGCAGCGGAAACCCGCCAGCTATACACCTCTGTTTTCATGCACTACAGCATAGTGCATTTGGCGGTCGTCGATCAAGACAGAACCGGTAAGGTGCGTCTTATGCGGCCATGGTTAGCACTACGCGAAAGCGGGCCCGGCCGCTGACCATCTGGTCGTAGGCTTCGGCGGCTTTTTCCAGTGGGTACTTTTCGATCATGGGACGGACTCCGGTGAGTGCGCTGAACTGCATGGTGTCTTCGGAGTCGGTCGCGATTCCTGAGGCCCATCCCTGGAGAGTGCTGCGGCCACCGATCAATTGAATCGGAGTGACCGCGAGCGGGTCAGAGCCGGCACCTACCACAACGAGCTTGCCATTTTTGGAAAGGCCATTCACAAGCGCCGACATGGATTTGGAATCGGGCGCAGTCGCGAGGATTACATGGGCGCCGCCGAACTTCTGCAACTCGACGACGGGATCTCCGCCGGCGGTATCCACGTAGTGAAAGGCCCCAAGTTTTCGCGCTAGAGCTTCTTTCTCTTTGCCTCGACCGATGGCAAGCGTGCGGAAACCCATCTGTCGCGCATATTGGATTCCCAGATGGCCGAGGCCGCCGATGCCTTGAACGGCGACAAGATCGCCGGGGCGCGCTCCCGAGTTGCGCAGCGCATTGAAGACTGTGATACCTGCGCAAAGCAGCGGCGCCGCCTCTGGAGCGGGCAGGTCATCTGGGATCGCGGCCACCGCCTCGACAGGCGCGATCATGTATTCCTGGTAGCCGCCGTCGTAACTGATAGCCGTGATTTTTTCGTTCTGACAGTTGATGAAATCGCCGCGGCGGCAGGAGTTGCAGGTGAAATCATGGCCGCCGTGCCATCCTACGCCGACGCGCTGGCCGGGCTTCCAGTTGGTAACGTCGGCCCCGACGGTGTCAATGCGGCCTGCGATTTCATGTCCGGGGACCCGCGGATACTGGATGCCAGGCCAGTGGCCTTCTTTCACTAGAGTATCGCTGTGGCAGATGCCGCAGGCTTCGACTTTGATGCGCACCTGGTTTCGGCCGGGCTCGGGAATATCTTTTTCGACCAGTTCGAAATTGCCGCCGGGTTTGCTAACTTGGACAGCTTTCATTTTTGGCATGGGTCTTCCTTATAAATTCATTGGTTGAAAATGTGGTCCACCTGCAGGCAAGAGAAATAGATGTGCGAGGGGCTGATAAAGACTCAGACTTCAGTCGACGTTTCGTCGAGTCTCGACGCTAGCCCTAAACGAGCTTTTGATTGGGAGAGTTGATGGTATCGCTAAAGCGATACCCTGATACGAACCTGAATACCAAAACCGAGATGCCGAACCGAGTTTTACCGAGCGTGCTGGAAGAGCTATCGAGTCTTCTTTTTCCTCAACTCTCCCTCGAAGGAGTGTTCGGGGCTGTGGCCGGGCTCGGGAAAATCGCTGTCGGCGCCGTCCTGCATAGGATCGGGATTGCGATGGCCGAGCTGGTCTTTCATGGAGTTGTTGCCGGACTGGCTGCGTTCGTCGGGCTCCTTGGAACCCTTCCCGCGGTCGGCATCGTTCTTAAGATGATCGCTGACACTTTTTGGCATGGCAGGCCTCTCGATATTGTTACTAAAATAACTATCCATTCAGGTTACGCTGAATGCTGGCGGCGGGCAATTCCTACTCGTCTTACACCTCGCAAATTGTTGTGATCGTTAGGATAGGTAAATTTAATAGTCGATTAACGCAGTCTCGAATCTAAAATAAGACATGATCAGCAAATATAGAAAACATTATCTGTTTGCCAGCGACTTCGATCAGACGCTGACTTTCAACGATACAGGTTACGTCCTGAGCGAAATGCTGGGCATTTCTGTCGACGAATTTGAGCGGAAGTCCAAAGGCATGGCGAAGCTGAACCTGGTTCAGCAGGGGGCCGAGCTTTCTTATCTCTTGTTGCACGATCCCGAATTCCATTCGCGCGTGCGGCGGGACGACCTGATCGAGGTGGGCAAGCGGATTCGTCTCAAGGAAAATATCAAGCAGGTCTACGAGATACTCGACCGTAAGATCGACGGATTCCATTTCGATTTTTACGTGCTATCGGCGTCGCCGGTGGAAGTGATTCAGTCGGCCCTGGAGGGGCTCGTGCCCGAGGACCACATCTTCGGGACCGAGTTCAAATGGAAAGCCTCGGGCGAGATTGAAAGCCTGGTTCGGGCTACGGCAGGTTATGGAAAGGTCACGCGGCTGGATCAACTCGAAGAGCAACTGGGCATTCCGGCAGACCATGTGGTGTATGTGGGCGACGGCAGTTCCGACATTCACGTCATGCTGCAGGTGAATCGCCGCGACGGCTTCACCATTGCGGTATCGGAATCGAAGCTGGTGGCACAAATCGCAAAGCGGACCGTGCTCAGTGACAATGTGCTGCCAACACTGGTGCCTATTCTGGAAGACATTGCGGGCTGGCAGCGGACGCAGATCCGGCAGCTGTTCGACTCTTATGGCTTCCTGATTCAGGGATGGGACCGGGTCCAGACCGATTGGGTCACGCTGCGTCCCAGCGGCAGCCTGGCGGAAAGCGCCGCGGCGGCCGACGTTGTTTGATGGAATCACCGGGCTGTACAACTAATTCTTATTCGCCGGGTTCCTACTGCCCTAGGAGTTCTCGCTCACGGGGTTGGGGCAGAATTCCGTCTAACCATTTTCTTCTTGAGGCGCTCTATCATGAAATTGTCCCGGAAGTTGTCCCGTATAGTTTTTGCGGTATTGATTGCCATTTCTTCGGCTAGATTAAGCGAGGCGCAATCGCAGAATGAGTGGCTTCCTCAGGGTATTGAGGTCTTGCGGCAACACGCATCCTCGAAGACCGAGTTCACGCTAGACCACTCCATGCTGGTGATGGCGTCCAAGCTCGACCCGGACAATGAGGACCTTCGCCGCGTGATCGCAGGCGTGAGTGGGGTTTCGGTGCATCGCTACCGATTTCCGGCAGAGTGGACGTATGATCCGCAGGTATTGAGCTCGCTGAAAGCCGAATATCACACATCTGGATGGAAACAGGTGGTGGACCACGCCAAGGATGCGGGATCAGAGACGACCGATATTTGGGTGCGCCTGGAGAATAATGCGATCAGCAACATTGCGCTGCTGATGACCAAGTTGCATGAAGTGGACTTTGTTGTGGTCTCGGGCTCGATCAGTCCGCTTGACCTTACGCATCTGGGCGGGCATTTCGGTATCCCGAAGATTGAGGGCGGAGTGGTGGCGCCGAATTCGACGCGAACACCGTAGCCTACCAGCGGACGGACAAATTCTCCGAGGTTGTCCGCGGCCTGCGGTGAAACTGGAATCTCGAAACCGAGCGCCTGGAGGCGTGTTGATGCTAACGCAGTTGCGGCATGCCTGAAGGCCTGCCCTGATGCGAGTCTCAGTTACACCACCAGGTCTCATACATCGCCGGGCTAGCGAGGCTTTGGTGCTGGACTCAGCTTCCGCAGTCTTTCCCGCGCTTGGATCGCTTCGTTCGTGCGCGGATAGCGCTGGATTACGCGCTTCAATTCCTGGGACCCCTCGTCCTCTTTTCCGAGTTCAAGGAGGGCGAATCCCTTCTTGAGCTCCGCTGCGGCAGCCTTGTTTCCGCCGGGAAAATTCTGCAGTACCAGATCGTAGTTCTCGATCGCTTTCTGGTAGTCGCCGGCCTTGAACTGAATTTCGGCTAGATAGAAATAAGCGTTCCCGGCCAGGTCGGTGTTGGGGTAGAACTTGATGTAATCATTGAATTCCTGGATCGCCAAGTCGTTTTTCGCGCCATTGTAGTCGCGCAGGGCATTGTTGTAGAGCACGTCCGGCGGAGGAGCCGCGGCCATCGCCTGGGCCGCCTGCTGCGCTTGAGCCTGCTGCGCGGCCAGGGACTGCTGTGCGGCCTGCATATCCTCGAATTGCTTGCTGAGCTTGGCGAGGCGGACCTTGAGCTCATCCATGGTGTCGTTCAGGGATTGGATCTGGCCGGAGATTTGATCGACCTGCGCGGCGCGATCCTGCTGCTGCTTGTTGATGGAAGCTTGCAGTTCGCCCATCGCGGTGCTCACTTTGGTGACAACGGCAGTGTTTTGCTCAAGCAGATTCCTCATGACACCCATGCGCTCGTCAAAAGATTGCTTCATCGCGGTCATCTGCTGCTGCAGTTGGGCGACCTGCGTTTGCAGTTCGATGATGTCTTTGTTGACCGCATGGGCAGGAGCGATACCGAACGTGAGGAGTAGTGCTACAGCGAACGCGATGCGTTTGGATTTCATAGTTATCCTATTGGATGTTAGAACCACTCTGAGTGGTGGAGCGCCGGGCGTCTCCGCCCGGCCCAGGGTAGACGGGCGAGACGCCCGTCCTTCCACGATTATTTCTCGTATACGAAGTGGCCAACGCGGTTTTGCTGCCAGCAACTCTCGTTCGACTCGGAGCAGAACGGTTTTTCTTTGCCGTAGCTGATGGTCTTAATACGGTCGCCGGCTACGCCTGCCTGGATGAGCGCATTCTTCACCGTGTCCGCGCGATTGGCACCCAAAGCGAGGTTATACTCGGTGGAACCCCGTTCGTCGCAGTGTCCCTCGATAGTGATGTGAATGCTGGAGTGCTGTTGCAGGAACTGGGCATCGGCCTGCAACGAGCCTTGGTCGGCTGCGCGTATGTCGTACTTGTCGTAGTCGAAGAAAATATCCTTCACGTTTTGGGCGAAGAGTTCTTCTTCGGTGAGGTTCGACGGCGGCGGTGGCGGTGGTGGCGCTGAGGCCGAGTTCACGGTCACGCGAGCGGTGGCATCCTGGGTGCCACCAGCTCCTTTCGCAATCAGATGGTAGGTGGTCGAGTCGGCCGGAGTAACCTGACGCGAGCCGCTCGCATCAACCGGACCGATGCCGTCGATGCTCACGTCGGTCGCGTTCGTGGTCTGCCAGGTCAGAGTTGTCGATTGACCCTGGTTGATGGTGTTCGGGTTGGCCGACAGCGAGGCAGTGGGCGCCGTCGCAAAAGGCGGCGGTGGGGGCGGCGGAGCGACTTTTTTGTGGCATGCGCCCAGAAGAACGATTGCGCCGAGCACCAATACCAGCGTACTGCATCTCATCATCGTGATTATCTTTCTTTTGCTCATAGAGTGCTTCACGGAATTCCTCCTGTTGTGCGCCCGGATATTGGCGTGCAATTTGCAGCTTGACGGCAGGGCGCACAGGAGCCAGCCGCAAGAAAACTGTGCTTACTAACAGCGCTGGCGAAAACACTACTTTCGGGCCTCAGCGCCTAAAGGCGCTTTCATGATGTGGCTCCTGCGGCACGCCTGAAGGCGTGCCCTGATACGACTTACCTGCTTCATAGGGCGCCTTGATTATTGACGCCCCGATACGTACCTTACGTGCGGTACACCTTCGAACAGATCTACTTCCAACTCCAGTTGGGCTGCGTGTTGGCGCCCTTGAATGTTAACTGTTTCACACTGCTGCCGTCCGCCAGCATGCTCCAGATTTGGTCGCTGCCGCCGCGGTGCGATTGAAACACGATGTGCCGCCCATCGGGAGACCAGCAGGGGAAATCGTTGCGCCCGGCATCGTGCGTCAGTTGTACCCACTGCTTGCTGGCGACGTCCATCAAATAAATGTCGTTGGAACCGGGCTCTCCGGGACCGTACTTGCGCATCCAGGAAAGAGTAAGAAACTGTCCGTTCGGCGACCAGTTCGGAGAAACCGCATAGCCTTGATCGGTGATGCGCTGCAAGTTGGTGCCATCGGCTTCCATAGTATAGATCTGCGGCAGGCCGGTGCGTCCGCTGACGAACGCGATCTGTGAGCCGGTCTTGCGATTCCAGGTCGGCGAAACGTCGGGACCCTTATCGTTGGTGAGGCGGCGCGAGTTGCCTCCAGAACCATCGATGACAAAAATGTTGGGGTAACCATTTCGCGAGGATGAGAACGCTATCTTGCCATCGGGCGACCAGGAAGGTGACAGGTTCATGCCTCCAAAACGCGGGAAACCGACCATGCGGTTGAGGTCGAATGAGTACATCATGATTTCCCATCCGCCCTTATTGATTGAACTGAAGGCCAGCCGAGAACCGTCGGGTGAGATGCGTGGCGACAGGGAAATGCTTCCGAGATGTGTGACCTCCTGCTGGTTGGCGCCATCGTAGTCCATCATCCAGATTTCTTTGTGGCCGCTGCGCTCGCTGACAAAGAAAATCTTGCTTTCGGCAATCCCGGGTATGCCTCCGCCGAGGCGGAAGATGATTTCGTCGGCAAAGCGGTGGGCGATCACGCGCACCGCGTCCGTCGTAGCGTTATCGGCGTATTGCTTGCCGAGCACCTGGGGCGATGCCTGATTCTTGACGTCATAGAGCCATCCCTGAACCGTGACTTTGCCGGCGGCTGCGCCCAGGTTGCCGAACGCGAGCATGGAAGTATTTGGCGGCGGGGAATTCCAGGCCGGGAAGTTGACCTCGGAGGGTTGACCGGGCTCCTGCAGCGGATAAAAACTCTTGGAGACCAGATCGAAGATTCCGGCGTTGTCGAGGTCGTTCCAGAGCACGTCGTTGAAAGTTTTCAGGAGTTGCGAGTTTTGAGCGTCGGTGGTCGAGGGTTTGAAATCGGCTGCTGCCAGACGCACTCGCTCGACTCCGAGGCCGGTGCCGGTGCGAATCCAATCCTGCGCGGGGCTGGCGGCTGCGAGCAGAACCAAAGCAACGGCGATTAAGAGGGAACGGATTCGGCCGACCGAGTTACTCAATTTACACTCCTTTGACTGTAGAACCGGGACTCTGCGTCCCCACACGATCACTTACCTCTTGAAATCGAACCAGAACTCTACCGACACTTTGCTTCCCGAGTAATCTACTGGCAGCGGGCCGAAGGAATCGATGCGCTGAAGCGCCCGGACCGCCGACTGGTCGAGCGACGGAACGCCGCTGGATTGTTCGATCTCAACATTCGACGGATGACCGTCGCGAGCAATGTCAAACGTCACATACACCCGCTTGGCCTCCGTGATCCTGGGATCGACTTCATACTTCAGCCAGTTTTCCGTGACTCTTCGCTGAACGGCTTGGACATAGTATGAGTACCGGCTGCCAAAATCGCCACCGCTTCCGGTAAAGCCGAATCCGCCCTTGGCTCCGCCTGCATTCATGGTATAGGGGCCACTGACCGGACCGCCTTCGCCATACGGAATTTGATTCGACTCGGCGGGCTCCGGTTCCGGCTTGCGTTGGGTCTCGGTCTTCACTGGAGCGGGTCTAATTTTCGTTTTCGTATTTTTGTCGGGGATTGGAATCGCTTCCGGCTCCTTCTCCTGAACTGTGGGCTGCGACTTTGACAGACCTTTGGATTCGGTAGCCAGCACGTTCGTTGTCTCCGCCGGAACAGCGGGTAAGGGAACCGAACTCACCAGCGTCGCTCCCATGGCATCTCCGCCGCCGCCGCTGCCCCACGAGTTTCGGCCAAAGCCGGAAATAAACGTGGCGTAGAGCACAACGAATACCGCGAATGCCAGATGCAGGCCAAACGACCACAGCAGAGGCCGCCGCAACTGGCCTGGCCCGGAATAGACGTCGATATCGTTGTAATGCATGTCGATGTCAGTGACGGCCGCCGTTTGCATCCATTGGCTGCGTAACGATGCTCACGTTGCTGATGCCTGCTTGCTTGATGGCATCCATCACGGTGGCGAACGCTCCGAAGGGAACATCTTCGTCGGAGCGCAAAAAAATCGACTGATGCTGCGGGTCGCGAATCTTCCGCTTCAGGGTCGCTCCAATCTGGTTGATGTTGATGGGATCGTTGCCGAGAAAAACTTTTTGCGATTTGTCGATGCTGATTACGAGGCGCTCTTCCGTGATCTCTTTGACGGTGCGCGTGTGGGGTACGTTCACTTCGATGCCGGACTGTAACACCGGCGCCGTAACCATGAAAATAATGAGCAGCACCAAGACGACATCCACCAGGGGAGTGATGTTGATGTCGGCCAGAGCCGTCTGGGTACGTCCGTTGGCGGAGGTGAAGGCCATCAGCGGCGCACCTCGGCAACTTGTGGGACTTGCTGGCGCTCCACAAGATTGAGCATCTCGAGCGCGAAGTCGTCGTTGCGCGCTGCCATTTCACGGATGGAGCCAATGATGAGGTTGTAGGCGATCACTGCCGGGATCGCCGCTGCCAAACCGGCGGCGGTAGTGACGAGAGCTTCGGAGATTCCCGGAGCGACGGCGCGCAGAGTTGCCGCGCCGGCCGTGCCAAGGCCGTGGAAAGCATCGATGATTCCCCAGACGGTTCCGAATAGTCCGATAAACGGCGTGACCGCGCCCGTAATCGCGAGCCATGGAACGTTGCGTTCGAGGCGGGTAATCTCCTCGGAAGACGCGATCTGCATGGCGCGCTGAATGGCCACGGGGTTGTGGATGCCGCCTGTGGTTCCCATCTGGCGTTTGAATTCTTCTAGCGCCGCTTCGAACACTCCCACCAGCGGACTGGGACGGAACTGTTCGGCAACCGAGGCAATGTCCTGCAGGCGCTGCGCCTTGCGGAAGGCGCGAACGAAACGTCCGCTCTGCCAGCGCGCGCGCTTGATCATCCGCCACTTGGAAAAAATGACACCCCAAGAAAGGACGCTGAAGGCGACCAGCAGGAAAAGTACGGTTTTTGCGACCGGACCGGTCTGAAGGACGAGATCAACGATTTCGCCGCCGACAAACGAAAAGACAAACAGCAGGAGGACGGAAGCAAAGTGCATCGGTTTCTGAGAAAACCCCTGTTTGTAATTATAGATCACGGTTGGGGCGGGCTTGGCGAGGGTACCGCATCGGTCAATGAGGAGAAGCGATCTGTTGATCTGGCCATCGGGTGATCGGGTCATCTAAAGTCAAAGGCCGTTGACCTTCGATCACCCGATGATCCGATCACCCGATCACCCGATTTATTCACACTTTGCTGCGCTTCAATTTGCGCGTAAATTACAGAGCATCGCAGACTAAGATCAAAGGCCGCGGACGAGGGCGTCCGCGCCACACGGGCGTGTTCGATGCTGGCTGAGCTTCGACTTGAAAATTACGCGGTGATTGACAACGTTGCGATCGAATTCGCGGCCGGGCTGAATCTTTTGACCGGCGAAACCGGGGCAGGGAAGTCGATCCTGATTGACGCGCTGGGACTGCTGCTCGGCGAGAAGGCTTCGTCGGATGTAATCCGCACGGGAGCCGAACGAGCCGTGGTCACTGCGGTGTTTGAGAGCGATGGGGCGGCGGCGCGTGCCATCGAAGGCATTCTGGAGACGAACGGTCTGGATGGGAAGAATGGCTCGCTGATTTTGCGGCGTGACATTGCTCCGGGCAGCAAGGGACGAGTCTTCATCAATAATCAGCCTGCGACCGTTGCGGTGCTGAAGCAGATTGCTCCTCACCTGGCGGTGATCCATGCACAGAACGAATCGATCGTAAACTTCGACGCTGCGGCGCGGCAGGATCTGCTGGATGCTTTCGCTGGAGTTGAATTGAAAGACGTGTCGGCTGCATTCGAGCACTGGAAACAGATTCGCGGACGCATCGCCGAACTCGAACAAGACGAGCAGGACCGTATGCGGCTTCTTGACCTGTGGAACTTCCAATGCCGCGAGATCGACGAGGCGCGTCTGCGGCCGGCGGACGATAGTGCGCATGGAAGCGGGTATGGAAGTCCGCAAGAAGATGAGCAACTGGAGGCCGAGAAGCGCGTCCTGGCTAATGCCGAGAAAATCTACGGCGCGGCCATCAATGCTTTCGACCTGCTGTATGAGGGGAACGCATCTACTTCGTCGAGCCTGCGCGCGGCGCAGAAGCACGTTGAGGAACTTGTCCGCTATGAGCCGAAGTTTCAGGAAGCGCTGGCGGCGCTGGAGTCGGCGCGCATCAGCGTCGAGGATGTGGGAGCGACGCTGCGCGATTATGCGGGAGGAATTCAGGCTTCTCCGGAGCGGCTCGCGGAAATCGAAGAGCGTCTGGCTCTGCTGGATCGTCTGAAGCGCAAGTACGGACCGACGCTTGAGCAGGTAATTGCTTTTGGCGAAGACATCCGGCGCAAACTTTCAGAGATGGAAAACAAAGATCAGGTGTTGCTCGAGCTGCGGGCGATGCTCGCGGTGGCTGGCGACGAGTATCGCAAAGCGGCTCGTAACGTTTCTCGTAAACGGCTGGAGGCGGGACGGAAGTTAGAGAAGCTGGTGGAGGCTGAGATTAACGATCTTGCTATGCGCGCCAGCTTTCGCATCGCTGTAGAGGAGAACGAAGACGAGGCGCATTGGACTTGGTCGGGCATCAACCAGGTTGTCTATCGCATCTCGACTAATGCTGGTGAGACTCTGCGTCCGTTGGAGCAGATTGCGTCGGGCGGGGAACTCTCGCGCGTCATGCTGGCGTTGAAGGCGAGCGTCGAGGCGGGGACGAATCCGGCGGGCGCTCCGAAAAAAAAGTCGGCGGCGGCGCAACGGACATTAGTCTTCGACGAGATTGATACGGGCATTGGAGGGCGCGCTGCTGAGGCTGTTGGAAAAAAGTTGAAGGCGCTCTCCAAGGGCAATCAGGTGCTTTGCGTTACTCATCTGCCGCAGATCGCAACCTTTGCCGATCATCATTACTTGATCGAGAAACGCGAAGCTGCGGGGCGGGCTAAGACCACTGTTCGTCAGATTACTGGCGAAGAGCGGACTGAAGAAGTAGCTCGCATGCTGTCGGGAGCCAAGCTTACTGAGACTTCACGGAAACATGCGGAGCAGATGATTCGGGCCAACGGTTAATTCCTGATCTGGACCGATGTTACTACTTGGTACCCCCACCCCCCCCTCCCCCCTGTCTAATGAAGTCAAAGACTTAGGGGGATTTTCTTCACTCGGTCTTTGAATCTAAAGGACTTACTGCTGAAGTATTTCGGAATCAAGGACTTAGCGGTTTCCGCCCTCTTTGTAGGCCCGATTCTGGAAGATTGTTTCTTCCGGCTGACTGAGGATTGGGGTTCCGATTTATGTTGTCAAAGATCGAACGCAGATGCGGCAAACGGTTTGTTTGCTGTAGGTCTATTTTAACATTTGGTGTCAAGCTCGCTAAGTCCGAGATTTGTTAGTTAGATGTTCAGATATACTCCCTTCCTAAGTGACGTAACTGGGCCCTTGGATTTCTCGTCCAGGTGAAAACGTGAAGAAGTGGGTGATCACGATTGCGGTGGCGGCGCTCCTGCTCGTGTTGGCGATCACCGTCCGCTGGTGGGTGCCGGCGCTGGTTGGACTTGCCGTGCACGACAAGGAGAAGATCGAGGCGGTCAACACTCTGCTTGAGCTCGGCGCAAAACTGGTCACTTGGCCAGCCAGCGCGGTCATATTCATCTTCGGCCTGTGGCAGAAGAAGAAAGACGACGCGGCGAAACGTGGGACCGCCGTTGCGGGCGAAGACATACACACTGGGCGTGACGCCGTGGTCGCCGGAGGGAATGTACAGACTGGCGGCGCGAGCGTTGGTGGGCAGGGGCCGACGTCCATCTCCGGGCCCGTTGCCGGCCGGGATGCGATCGGCAGCCAAACGATCATCTACCTGCAGGCCGCTGCGGTGTCGTTTAATCCGCTGCATCAGCTTCCGCCGCCGCCCGGGGATTTCATCGGGCGCGAGGAGGAGATCAAGGAATTGCTCACTGCTGTGGCCATTGGCGGAGTGACAATTTCCGGACTTCAGGGGCAAGGCGGCGTGGGGAAGACGGCGCTGGCGCTGAAACTGGCGGAAAGGCTTGCGCCGAATTTCCCTGACGCACAGATTTCCATGGATCTTCTGGGCGTGAGTAACAAGCCGCTGACGCCCGGCGATGCGATGGCTTATGTGGTTCGAGCATTTCAGCCCGAGGCCAAGCTGCCGGAGAACGAACGAGAACTGGCTGGGATCTATCAGTCTGTGCTGCATGGAAAACGGGCTCTGCTCCTGATGGACAATGCCAGGGATGCGGCGCAGGTGAGGCCGCTGATTCCTCCTGCCTGTTGCGTGCTGCTGGTTACGTCGCGCTTTCACTTCGTTTTGCCCGGCCTTCACGCGAAAGACCTGAACACTCTTCCACCCGACAAGGCTGAGGAACTGCTTCTCAGAATTGCGTCGCGTATTGATCGAGAGGCGTCGGCGATTGCCAAGCTTTGCGGATATCTTCCGCAGGCGCTGCGCTTGGCGGCTACGGCGCTGGCGGAGCGCGTGAACATGGCTCCGTCGGATTACCGGCAGCGGCTGGCGGATGAGCAGAATCGTCCGAAGCTGCTGGCTGCGGGCAATGAGAGCGTGGAGGCATCCATCAGCTTGAGCTATGGGCTGCTCGATGCCGAGACGCAGAAGCGCTGGCGGATGCTGGGAGTTTTCCCTGAAGCTTTTGACGGGGCTGCTGCGGCAGCCGTCTGGGGTGCTGAGAAGAACTCGGTGGAAGACACGCTTGGATTGCTGACCCAGTACTCGATGCTGGATTGGAACGAGAAGACGCGCCGTTACCGGCTGCATGACCTGATGCGCGACTTTGCGCGGCAAAAGCTTGCGGTTGAGGAACGATATGAGGCCTCCCTGCGCCATGCGCGGCATTACTTGGATGTGCTGCGCCACTGCGATGACCTCTACCTTAAAGGTGGGGACTCGTTGATGTCCGGGCTTGCCCTGTTTGATCTGGAACGTGGCGACGTCGAGGCGGGACTGACTTGGGCGGCGGAGAATGCCGCTGGTGACAGCGCAGCGGCAGGAATATGCAACGATTATCCGGATGCGGGGGTATATTGCTTTGGCCTGCGCCAGCACCCGCTCGAGTGGATCCGCTGGCTGGAGGCCGGGCTTGCCGCTGCGAGGCGGTTAGGAGATCGGGCTGGAGAGAGCGCGCACCTGGGCAACCTCGGCGTTGCTTACAGGAACTTGGGCGAGCACCGTCGAGCCATCACGTACTACGAGCAGCACTTGGGGATTGCGCGCGAGATCGGTGATCGGCGAGGCGAGGGCAATGCGCTGGGCAACCTCGGCATTGCTTATAAGGACTTGGGCGAGTACCGTCGAGCCATCACGTACTGCGAGCAGCACTTGGGGATTGCGCGCGAGATCGGTGATCGGCGAGGCGAGGGCAATGCGCTGGGCAACCTCGGCGTTGCTTACAATAACTTGGGCGAGCACCGCCGTGCCATTGAGCACTACGGGCAAGTCCTGCAGATCGCGCGCGCGATCGGCGACCGCCAGCGCGAGGGCTACACGTTTTGGAACATGAGCTTGACGATCGACGCGCTCGGCGATCGTAAGGAAGCCATCAAGCTCGCGGAAGCTTCGCTGAAGATAAAAGAGGAGATCGAAGATCCGTCCGCCCTCAAGGTCAGAAAGCAGCTCGAAGAATGGCGCAAGGCGTGACCCCATTTGCCTTGCGCTTCGTTGTTAATCCGCACAGCTTCAAAAACAAACGTGAAAACTACTGCTTGCTTGCCTATAGTACGAGCACATCGACGCCACGCGTCGGAAGAGCGCGGTCAAAGGTGACGAACTTTAAGCCGGCGACCACTGCGAAGGCTAGAAGGTAAGAATCCGCCCAAACTTTGGGCGACCGACTGGAGAGTCGCGACCGGGAGCGGAACTCCTTTTCGAGATCATCCGGTTCTGGCAGGAAGGCAATGCTAGTGTCGGCCCACACACGGTCCCACAAGCTCCAGGCCTCGGACATGGTCTTCGTGTTCTTCCCCATGACTTGATCGGTGGTGAGTAACCTGAGAACGGTGAGCTGGGTGAAGCGGCAGAAAAAGAATTGCTCTTCGTTGTTGCTGGCCCGTTCGAACCAAGACCGGGCTTTCTCGGAGTGCATATGCTGGCTCCAAATCAGCGCCAGCCACACGTTCGCATCAAGGAAATTCAACGTGTTCATAGATTTGTTCGTTGGTTAGATCGACCTTAGGGCCGTCGGAGACGATCAGCGGGAACTGCACTCTCTTAGGACGCGGGCGCTGGCCTTGCAGGAGCACAGTTTTGACCCCCGCCAGGACCAGGTCGCGTACCGAGCGTCCGTTCGCGGCAGCTTGCGCTTTTAGCCTCCGGTAGAGCGGTGCTGGAATGTCAACGGTCGTACGAACGGAATCCTGCTTCATAAATGCTATTATTTCACGCGTGCCATAAATATGGAAGCTACTTTGCTTGACTTAGCTAACTAAAGTTAGCTAGTATCGATTCATGGAAACCATCACCATCCACAAGGCCAAGACCGAGCTTTCGCGGCTGATTGAGAGGGCTTGCCGGGGCGAAGAGATCGTCATCGCTCGGGGGAAGAAGCCGGTGGTGCGTTTGGTCGCAATTGAGGACAAGACCGGCCAGCGGAAGCCCGGCGCCTTACGCGGGAAGCTGAAGGTCGGACCTGAGTTCTTTGAGCCGCTGCCTCCGGAAGAACTCGACGCGTGGGAAAGGTGATGGCGTGCGTCTTTTGCTGGACACGCATACGTTGCTGTGGTGGTTCAGCGACGATCCCTCCCTGCCAGCGTCGTGCAGGAAACTAATTGCCCAACCGGACAGCAGTGTTTTTGTGAGCGCGGTTTCCGCCTGGGAGATCGCCACCAAGTTTCGACTGGGTCGGCTGGCGAGTGCTTCCGAATTAGTGCGCGACTTTGGGGGCTATCTCGACCGTGATCGTTTCCTGAATCTGCCAATATCGTTTGAGCAGGGGGTCCGCGCTGGGTCGCTGCCTGGGCCGCTTCAAGATCCCTTTGACCGCATGTTGATCGCGCAAGCCGAGATGGAGAAAATGTTTATCGTCAGCAACGAGAAAATCTTCGACCAGTATGGGGCGCGCCGCATCTGGTGAATCGCTATATTCGAGCCCCTTCCCGTTCACCCGCCCGTTTTCCCCGCCCGCTGCTAATCCCCACACCCTCAAAGGCTTACATTGACCGGAGGGTACATCTTTCGATACCCTTATTGCATCTTTTTTTAGGAAGAAGTGTACCCTAGTGGGTGGGGGTTGCAACTTGTCTGAGAACGGGAACTTGCATGCTAAGACCTTACTGCTTTTGAAGCCTCGGGGATTTTGCGCGGGAGTGGTTCGGGCTATTGATATTGTCCGGATCGCTCTGGAGGCGTTTGGGCGGCCGATTTATGTGCGCAAGGAGATCGTCCATAACCGATTTGTGGTGGAGGAGCTGCAGCAGAAGGGCGCAATTTTTGTCGATAGCGTGGACGAGGTCCCGGCGGGGGAACGCGTTATTTATAGCGCGCACGGCGTTTCTCCGGAGGTGCGCGAGGCTAGCAAGCTTCGGAATTTGCGGGTGATTGATGCTACCTGTCCGCTGGTCACCAAGGTGCATGTCGAGGCGGTGAAGTTTGCTAAGGAAGGCTATTCGCTGATCCTGATCGGGCATCGCGATCATGACGAAGTGATTGGCACGTTGGGCGAGGCGCCGGCGGTGACTCAGGTTGTAGGGTCGCCGGCGGAGGTTGCTTCGGTGACTTTGCCCGATCCCAACCGGGTTGCTTATTTGACGCAGACTACGCTTAGTCTCGATGAGACCCGCGATATTATTGCGGCGCTGCGCAAGCGGTTTCCTAATATTAAGGGGCCGGCCGCACAGGACATTTGTTATGCCACGGAAAACAGGCAGGTTGCCGTGAAGCACGTGGCGTCCGATGCGGATTTGCTGCTGGTGGTTGGCTCGGACAATAGCTCGAATTCGAAACGGTTAGTGGAAGTTGCCCGAAGTTTGGGTACCGAGGCGCATCTAATTGATGATTGCCGCGATATCCAGCCACAGTGGCTTAACGGCGTGAAGACGGCGGCCCTGACTGCGGGAGCATCGGCTCCTGAGCATCTGGTGCAGGAAGTGGTGGAGTATCTGGCGGGACAGGGCTTCGGCGACGTGCAGGAGTTGGAAATCATGCCGGAGAATGTGCGTTTTGGATTGCCGCCGGAGATCGTGGCCACGATAGCCGCAGCGCCGGCTGTGGCCCTGGAGTCTTAATGGAAGAATCCTCCCCTTATAGTTCGGGCTCGAGTTCGGCTTCTAGCTCGGGCTGTAGTTCGGCATCTGGACCGCAGATGCGATTCGGAAAGATTGACGACCTGGGAAGCCGGGTTGCCGTAGCTGTCGATGCGGCCCGCAAATATCTTTTTTCTCGGCAGCACGAAGAGGGTTACTGGTGCGGAGAACTGGAAGCCGATACCAGCCTGGAATCCGATTACATCCTGCTGCATACATTGCTTGGTACCGGCAGCCAGGAACGGTTTGACAAGGCGGCGCGCTTCATCCTGAACCATCAGAACGAAGATGGCGGCTGGAGTATCTACGCCGCGGGACCATCCAACATCAGTTGTTCGGTCAAGGCCTACTTCGGGCTGAAGCTGGCTGGATTTGCCGCCGATCATCCCGCGCTGGTACGCGCCCGCAAGAAGATAATGGAAATGGGGGGCGTGACCGAAGTCAATACATTTACCAAGATCTATCTCTGTTTCTTTGGACAGTACGATTACGATGCGGTGCCGGCGGTTCCGCCGGAGATCGTGCTCTTCCCCAACTGGTTCTGGTTCAACATTTACGAAATTTCTTCGTGGTCACGCGCCATTCTGGTGCCGCTTTCGATCTGCTATGCCAAGAAGCCCTTCAAGAAGATTCCCGACGAAATGGGAGTGGAGGAACTTTTTGTGGGCGGACGCGACAAGTCGCGCATGCATCTGCACTGGGCGAAGAAGCGGATCTCGTGGCGCAATTTCTTTTTGGTTCTGGATCGACTTACGCACTGGTTCGAGCGGGTGCATATTCGTCCGCTGCGGTCGCTGGCTTTGCGGCGAGCCGAGAAGTGGATGCTGGCGCGCTTCGAAATGAGCGACGGGCTGGGAGCGATCTATCCCTCGATGATGAACGCCATCATTGCGCTGCGCTGCCTGGGATACTCGGTGGACGATCCGCAATTTATTCGGGCGATGGACGAGTTCGAGAAACTCGGGATTGAAGAAGAGGACACGTTCCGCATGCAGCCTTGCAAGTCACCGGTGTGGGATACGGCTTACGCGCTGTTTGCTTTGGGCGAGGCCGGGGTTCCGGCGACGGATGCGCGGCTGGTGAGGTGCGCCGACTGGATTCTGCAGAAGCAGGTTCGCAAGCCGGGAGACTGGAAGATCAAGAATCCGAAAGGCGAACCCGGAGGCTGGTACTTCGAGTTCAATAACGAGTTTTATCCGGACGTGGACGATAGCGCCATGGTCTGCCTGGGGTTGAGCCGGGTCGAGCATCCGAACGGGCGCTATCAGAGCGAGTCGGTGCAGCGGGCGATCGACTGGATTCTGTCGATGCAGTGCAAGGACGGCGGCTGGGCATCGTTCGACAAAGACAACGACCGCATGGTTTTTCAGTATGTGCCGTTTGCGGATCACAACGCCATGCTCGATCCGGCGACGGTGGATATTACGGGGCGCATTCTGGAGTGTCTTGCGACTTATGGATACGACCAAAATCATGGGGCGGTAAAGCGGGCGATCAAGTTCATTCGCGAGCAGCAGGAGCCGGATGGAAGCTGGTTCGGGCGCTGGGGCGTGAACTATCTCTATGGCACGATGCAGGTGTTGCGCGGGCTGGAAGCGATGGCGGTGGACCGTAATGACCCTATGATCCAGCAGGCGGCGGAGTGGTTGCGATCGGTGCAGAATGCCGATGGCGGCTGGGGCGAGACGGTGGGGTCGTACGATGATCCGAATCTTCGCGGGCAGGGAGAGAGTACGGCTTCGCAGACAGCGTGGGCGATCATGGGATTGCTGGCGGTCGGCGATACGCGCAGCGAATGTGTGGCGCGAGGCATGGCTTATCTGCTGCGCACGCAAAATAAAGACGGTTCGTGGGACGAGGCTTTCTTCACCGGCACGGGTTTTCCGCGCGTGTTCTATCTGAAGTATCACCTGTACAGCGAGTATTTTCCGCTGATTGCGCTCACGACTTATTCGAAGGTGATGGCGGAGAAGAGTGCAAGTTAGTTCTCAGTTCCCGGTTCTCAGTTCCCAGAAAAAGTCAGCGTGATTTGGTTTTCTGGGTTCTTACCGAGAACCGAGAACTGAGAACTGAGAACTGAGTTTGAAAGCTTTTGTTACCGGCGCCACGGGATTTCTGGGCAGTCATGTTGCACGCGTTCTGGCCGAACAGGGAGCGGAGTTACGGCTGCTGGTGCGGCCTACCAGCGATCAGCGCAATATTGAGGGCCTGAATACGGATCGCGTTGTAGGCGATCTGCGCGATTCGGCTTCGATTGAGAAGGCGCTTTCCGGCTGTGACGTGGTGTTTCACGTTGCGGCGGATTACCGGCTGTGGGTGCGCGATCCCGAGCAAATGCATCGGTCGAACGTGGAAGGCACGCGTTACCTGCTCCGGGCTGCGCGCAAACAAGGGGTGCGGCGCGTTGTGTATACGTCAAGCGTAGCGACCATGGGGTTCACTTCGAACGGAAGTCTGGCGGACGAAGAGAGTCCAGTGTCGCTGGAGAATATGATCGGTCATTATAAGCGTTCGAAATTCATAGCGGAGGAAATTGCAATCGAGGCCGCAAAGTCGGGAGGCGATGTAGTGATCGTTAATCCCACGACGCCGATCGGCGAGCGCGACATCAAACCGACTCCTACGGGGCGGATCGTGGTGGACTTCCTGAAGCGGAAATTCCCGGCTTACGTGGAAACGGGATTGAATCTGGTGGATGCGACCGAGTGCGCGCGCGGCCATGTGCAGGCGCTGGAGAAGGGGAGATCGGGCGAGCGCTACATTTTGGGCGGAGAGAATCTTACGCTCAAGCAGATTCTGGACCGGCTGGCCGCGATTACGGGTTTGAAGTCGCCGACGGTGAAGTTGCCTTATTTGTTCGCGCTTGCGACCGGCGTGGTGGACGAGATGGTGATCGGGCGGCTTCTGGGCCGCGAGCCGCGCGCTACGATTGACGCGGTGCGCATGGGTCGCAAGATGATGTTTGTGAGTTCCGCGAAGGCGGAACGGGAACTGGGCTGGCGAATGGTTCCAGTCGACGGGGCGTTGCGCCGGTCGGTAGAGTGGTTTCGCGATCACGGATATGCCTAGGTCGTCATGACGAAGATCGCCATTATCGCCGCGATGGAGCGCGAGGTAGCGCCACTGGTCCGAAGCTGGAAGATGCTAGCGATGGAACACGCAGGACGGCGATACCGTCTTTTTGAAAACGGTGAAGCAGCACTGGTATGCGGGGGAATTGGAGCCGAAGCGGCGCGGCGCGCGACCGAAGCGGTGATTCGAGAGATAAAGCCGTCGCGGGTAATCTCTGCCGGTTTTGCGGGAGCGCTGAATGCATCTTTGCAGGTTGGAGATATTCTTGAGCCGCGCACGGTGATCAATAGCGCCGACGGCGCTCGAACCGACATCGGGTCGGGCGAGGGGATACTGGTGAGTTGCGCGGAAGTGGCCGGCAAGGAGCAGAAGATTCGCTTGAGCAAAGCTTATGGCGCGAGCGCGGTGGACATGGAAGCCGCAGCCGTGGCCCAGGGAGCCGAGGCGCGCGGGGTCGAGTTCGGAGTTTTGAAGGTTATCTCCGACGCTGCAGATTTCGAGTTGCCCGCGCTGGATCGGTTTGCGGGGCACGACGGGACATTTCACTCTGTCCGGTTCGTGTGTCATGTGGCGTTGCGCCCGTGGCTATGGGGGACGACGATCACCCTGGCGCGGAACAGTTCCAGGGCGAGCCGGGCGCTTTGCGGGGCGCTCGATCGTTATCTCATCCGAGAAACTTCGGGCTGTCCGATCTTGCCGGCAGAGTCTTCGTCCGGTAGATCGGCGTCGGATCGATCGGGGTCCAATCGAAATGACCTGAACGGACCGATGTTCGCTGGCGCACATACGCGCACCGGTGATGAGTCGCATACTCGTGTAGGAGGGAAAGAATAGCTCTGCTATGGCGACCGCTCCACCATTGAAGTTATCTGCTGAAAGGGCGAGTGAAAGCAAAACGCGCAACATTCCATCCACGATGAAGGCCGTTGTGTATCACGGCATAAACGATGTGCGCCTGGAAGAAGTGCCGGTGCCCGAAGTCGGGGCCGGAGAGATTCTGGTGCGAGTCCATACCTGCGGAATCTGCGGCACGGATCTTAAGAAAATTGCTACTGGATCGCACTCCGCGCCGCGCATTTTTGGTCACGAAACTTCGGGCATTGTCGCGAAAGTAGGCGAGGGCGTTCGCAAGTTTGGCATCGGCGAGCGGGTGGTGGTGTTTCATCACATTCCTTGCCGGGAATGTTATTACTGCCTCCATAAGACGTTCGCCCAGTGCGCGACGTACAAGAAGGTCGGATGCACGGCTGGGTTTGACCCGTCGGGTGGGGGATTTGCGGAGTACGTCCGGGTGATGGACTGGATTGTCGAGAAGGGAATGGTACGCATTCCGGAGGGCGTCAGTTTTGAGCAGGCATGTTTTGTCGAGCCGGTGAATACCTGCATCAAAGGGATTGAGGGCCTTCGGCTGCAACGTGGCGAGACGGTGCTGGTGATCGGGCAGGGACCCATTGGCCTGATTCTGGCGGTGCTAGCGAAGCGGGCTGGAACTCGCGTGATAACTTCCGATTTGTATCCGGCGAGGCTTACAATGGCTAGTAGCTTTGGGCTAAACCTGACCATTGACGCTTCCAAGGCGGACGCGGTACAGGCGGTGCGCGGAATGACCGAAGGGCGCGGCGCTGACGCCGTGATCCTGGCGGTCGGCGGGAGCGGCCTGATCCGGCCAGCCATGGATGCGACTCGTCCGGGAGGCCGGGTGTTGCTGTTCGCGCAGACCGTACGCGGCGAGGCTACGATCGATCCGGCGGCGGTGTGCGTGGACGAAAAAACGTTGTTGGGATCGTATAGCGCATCGGTTGATTTACAGGAGGAGTCGGTGCGATTTGTGATGAACCGGGAAATGGATCTGGAACGGCTCATCAGCCACCGTTACCCGCTGGAAGGCGGTGTGGAAGCGCTGAATCTGGCTGCCCATCCTCAACCGGACTCGATGAAAGTGGTTATCCAGCCGGGAAGCGCCTGGGAAGGAAGTTAATTGTGAATGGCAAGATGACGGCGGCCGTTCTCTACGGCAAAGAAGACATCAAGATTGAAAGAGTGCCGATCCCGCGCGTGGGTGAAGGCGAAGTTCTAGTCAAGGTGCACGTGGCGCTTACCTGCGGCACGGATTTGAAGGTGTATCAGCGGGGCTATCATGCGCGGATGATTGTGCCGCCTGCGTTGTTTGGGCACGAACTGGCGGGCACGATCGAAGAGGTCGGAGAAGGCGTACGCGGCTTCAAAAAAGGCATGCGCGTGGTCGCGCTCAACTCGGCTCCTTGCGGCATGTGCTTCTATTGCTCAAAACACCAGTTGAACCTTTGCGAAGATCTGCTGTTCAACAACGGCGCCTATGCGGAATACATACGGATTCCGCGGCGTATTGTGGAAACCAATATGCTGATGGTGCCTTCGAATGTAACGTTCGAAGATGCGGCGATGACGGAGCCGCTGGCGTGCGTTCTCCGCGGGCTCCATGAAACGGGAGTCGAGATCGGCGACACGGTCGCGATCATTGGCGGGGGACCGATCGGCCTGATGTTCGTTCAGGTTGCAAAAGCCATCGGCTGCAATGTGATTGCGGTGGTCAAGCGCGATTCGCAGGTCTCGCTGGCGCGCAAGAAAGGCGCGTATGAGGTGGTGCAGATTACACAGGTGAAAGATCCGGTGGAGGCGGTGCGCGAGTTAAGTCCGGAGAGGCGGGGCGCCGATGTGGCGATCGAGGCGGTGGGCCGTCCGGAAGCCTGGGAATGGGCCGTGCAGATGGTGCGCAAGGGTGGCACGGTAAATTTCTTCGGAGGATGTTCCGCGGGAACCAAGGTGCAACTTGATACCAACCGCTTGCACTACTCGGAAATCACTTTGAAGGCGACTTTCCATCACACTCCGGAGACAGTGCGCCGGGCCTTTGGGCTGATTGCCGAGAAAAAAGTCTGTGGCAACGACTATATTACCGGCGAAGCGCCGCTTTCCCGTTTGCAGGATGTGCTGCGCCATATGCTGAACCGCGGCGGGGACATCAAGACCGCGATTATCCCCGGGCACTGAGTGCGTTGGGCGAGAGCGGTCCCTCAGCGGCTCGACAGAGTGCTGAAAACTCTTGGCGGGCGCCAGAGCGGTACCTCAGGCGCTGAAGCGCGGACAGATTTTCAACGACTTAACGGCACGAGTGGAACTTGTGCCCTTCCAGTCCGTTGAGAAATCAGATTTTTTCAGCAAACTGTAAAGCCGTATTCAAGACTTGGCAGTTATCGCGGCGGTGAACCGCTGCGCCACCCAAAATCAATGACAACTGTCGCCAGCAATCCCCCGACTGCGCTGCCCTCCTCTATTTGGAGTGCGCTGCCGCCGGAGTATGCCATTCCTGACCAGGCGCCTTCCCAAGCCGAGGCCCGCGAATACTGCCGGCGTCTGGCGCGCTCGCATTACGAGAATTTCTCTGTCGCGTCGTGGTTTCTTCCGCGGCAACTGCGCCAGCACTTCTTCAACGTCTACGCGTATTGCCGCATCTCGGACGATCTGGGCGACGAGGTGGGCGATAGTGCCGCGTCTCTGCAGCTTCTGGATCAATGGGAAGCGGAGTTAAACGCTTGCTACGACGGCCATCCGCGGCATCCCGTATTTGTCGCGCTTTCCGAAACCGTCCGCCAGTTTGAAATTCCGAAACATGAATTCGCGGATTTGCTGACCGCTTTCCGGCAGGATCAAAGGATCACCCGCTATGAAACCTTCAACGATCTGCTGGGATACTGCCGCTATTCGGCGAATCCGGTGGGGCACCTGGTTTTGTATCTGTGTGGATACCGCGATGCAGAACGGCGGCTGCTTTCCGATTACACCTGCACCGCGCTGCAGCTCGCGAATTTTTGGCAAGACGTTAGCGCGGATTTTGCCAAAGGACGAATTTATCTCCCGCTCGAGGATCTGCGGCGCTTCGGCGTGAGCGAAGAAACAATCCGCGCCGGCGAAAACACTTCGGGATTTTGCGAGATGATGAAGTTTGAGGTCGCGCGCGCGAGAGAATGGTTTGCGCAAGGCTTGCCATTAATCGCGAAGGTCGATCGCACGCTGGCTATCGACATCGAACTCTTCAGCCGCGGCGGACAAGAGATCCTGCATGCCATTGAACGCCAAGGTTATGCTGTGCTCAGCCGGCGTCCCGCAATTTCGAAGTCCCGGAAGCTGGCTCTGGTCGCCCGCGCCGCGCTGGGGAAATTGCTGGGGAAGCAGGGACAGGGACAAAGACAAAGATGAGCACTGCCGTGGGAAATGCGCCCGCGCAATTTGCGCCGACCGCTTCACAGCTCGATATGGCGTACTCCGTCTGCCGGAGTATCGCCCGGTCGGCGGCAAAGAATTTCTACTATGGGTTCCTGGTGCTCCCGCGACGCAAGCGCAATGCGTTGAGCGCGGTCTATTCCTTCATGCGGCGTTGCGATGACATTGCTGACGACAACTCGCTGAGCCGTTACGACCGGCACAATAAGCTTGCGGATTGGTTGGACAAAGTACACCGCGCCCTCGCGGCATACCCGACCGACGATCCGGTGTTGCTTGCTTTGACCGATGCGCAGCGCGCTTACCAGATTCCGATAGGGTTGCTGGACCAGCTGGCCTTCGGTACGGCTGCCGATCTCGACTTCGGCCAACCGGACGCCTCCGGTGGTGCGCCGCTGGCCGCGCGCTATCGGACTTTTGAAGAGCTGCGCGAGTATTGCTACGGTGTGGCGTCGGTTGTCGGCCTGGTGTGCATCAAGATTTTCGGTTATCGCGATCCGGCCGCTGAGCCGCTGGCCGAGCGCTGCGGACTGGCCTTTCAGCTCACAAATATCATTCGCGACGTGAAAGAAGACGCCGCCATGGGCCGGGTTTATTTTCCTCAGGAAGACCTGGCGCAGTGCGGTCTTTCGGCCGCCGATCTCGCCGCGCCGCGGATTGATGTTGCCCGCATCCGTCCGCTGCTGGCCTTGGAGGCCGAGCGCGCTCGCGAGGGTTATCGCGCGGGAGAAGAGTTGATCCCGCTGGTGAATGAAGACAGCCAGCCCGCCCTGTGGGTGCTCATTACCATCTATCAACGCCTGCTCGAAAAGATGGCTTCGAACCAGTATGACGTCTTCAGTCAGCGGGTTCAGTTAACGGTTCCTGAAAAGGTTACTGTCCTTGGAAAAGGAATCCTGAAGCGCCTGTTGTGATGGCTTCTTCGATCCATCCTGATACGACCTATCTTCCTAAAGTCGCCGTCGCCGGAGGCGGGCTGGCCGGCTTGGCCACTGGATGCGCCTTGGCTGACGCCGGGTTTCGCGTGTCGCTGTTTGAGCGCCGGCCTTATCTGGGCGGGCGTGCTTCTTCCTATCAACATCCCGGGACCGGCGAAGTTGTCGACAACTGCCAGCATGTTTTGCTTGGCTGCTGCACCAATCTGCTCGATTTCTATCGCCGCGCAGGGGTTCAGGACAAGATTCGCTGGTATGAACGGCTGACGTTCCTCGAACCGGGCGGACGCGCTTCGGTTATTGCCCCGTCGGCCTTGCCGGCCCCGCTGCATACTGCGCTAGCATTTCTGCGGGCGGAGTGTTTGAATTTTCGTGACAAACTGGGGATCAGCCGCGCTATGGCTGCGCTTGCTCCTGCGACTCCGGCGGATCGTGGCGAGTCGTTTCTCGACTGGCTCAAACGCCACGGACAAACCGAACAAGCCATCGAACGCTTTTGGAAGACGATTTTGGTCAGCGCCTTGAATGAAGATCTCGATCAGATTTCCGTACCGTACGCGGCCCAGGTGGTGCGGGAGTCATTTCTTAAGTCGGCGGCCGCTGGACGCATGGGGATTCCAACCGTGCCGCTCACTGATCTGTACGGCAGCGCAGGCGAATACATTAGCGTTCGTGGCGGAGATGTCCAGTTGCGCGCCGGCGTAGAGTCTTTTCGAGCGGAGGCCGACGAGGTCAGTGTGACGGCGAACGGGCAGGAGCAGAAATTCGATTATCTCGTTCTTGCCGTTCCTTTCGATGTGTTGGGGCGAGTGCTGCCGGATACTGCCGCCGCAGCGCCTTTGGCCGCCGCGCTTGGCCAATTCTCGCCGTCGCCGATTACCGGCATCCATTTATGGTTCGATCGTCAAATCAGCGAACTCGATCATGCCGTGCTGCTCGACCGCACGATTCAGTGGATGTTTCACAAATCGCGGCTCCTCGAGTCTCGCAATAACGAAGCTCGCAATAACGGCGGCGGCAGCTACGTTGAGCTGGTTGTAAGCTGCTCGCGGAGCCTGGTTGAAAAGTCGAAGTCGGAGATCGTCGATCTGGCGGTAAAAGAAGCGCAAGAATTTTTCCCCGGCGCGCGGGATGCAAAATTGGTCAAGTCGACTGTGATCAAGGAAGTGCATGCGACGTATTCGCCTCGTCCCGGGATCGACCGGTACCGGCCTCAGTCAGAGACGGCATGGCCGCGAGTTTTTCTGGCTGGGGATTTTACCGCTACTGGGTGGCCGGCCACGATGGAGGGGGCGGTGCGCAGCGGCTATCTGGCGGCGGAGGCGCTGGCGCGTTTTGCGTGTAAAGGTGCACGGTTTGTTGTCCCCGATATGGCTGCGCGCGGACTGATGCGGCTGCTCGGTTAGTTTGTCTCGATCCCCAGGATGCAGAAAAAGTTGTTTCGGAGCGGGAGCATCGGTTACTTCGGTATTCGGTGCCGTGTTACTCGATGCCATCCTCAAGAATCCCGCCCGAATACACGATCTTATAAACATGCCTGAGCGCGCCGACGCGGAAGAAGATCGCCGCCGCAGTCCGCGATTCACCTGCGGCGGCCGTGCCGAGATCAATTGCCTGCCGTCATCCGGCATCCTTGTTGCGGGGGCGATCCGCGATCTCAGCCTGCACGGATGCTGGGTCGATACGTTGGAGCCGATCGATCGCGGGGCGCGGACGGAAATCGTTGTGCGCGTCAACGCGGCTTCGTTTCGGGCCGTGGGCGAGGTGCGGGCGGTTCGAGGCGCGTTAGGGGCTGGGTTGGAATTCGTTCATTTGAGTGCGAGCGGGAAAGATATGCTCGCAAGCGTGGTCGCCGAGTTGGCAAGATTGCAATCTGCCATCAATAAGCTCAAATCTGCCCGGCGCGAGATGGATGCGCAGGCGTTCAAAAAAGAGCTGGAGAATGGCAAACATCAAGCGGCGATGTTGAGTGAGCGGTTTCGTGTTTTGAGGACGATAGGGCCGGCCGAGAATTCGGAGCGGAAAGAAAGTGAAGCCGTCGGGGACGAGGAGAGCGTGGAAGAACGCCTGGTAATCTCCGTGAATCTATTTGGTTAGATCCGCGAGACTCGTGTAGAGACGAGGCTTGCTCCGTGTCCAAGCAATTCAAACTGCCATCAGCACCACGCCACTCGATACCAGCAACGCCGCGATCCAACGCCTGCGCCCGACGCGCTCATGGAGGAAGATGCGCGCGGCGACGGCGTTGGCCACGAAGGTGAGCGAGGCCGAAGCGGGCACGACCAGACTCAGATTGCCCCAGGACAGGCCGAAGAGCAGGCTGTAGAACGCCACGGCCATCGCGATCAAGCCCAGAGCAAACGTGGGCGTTGTCAGCACGCGAGCTACAACTGCCAGGATTCCGCGCCGCTTCCAGAGTTCACCGACGTCACCGACTTGTTTCATCGAGTATGAAAGCAGCACGTCGCCTGTGGTCGATGCTAGAACAATGACCCCGATCGCGGCCCAGGCGTTGATGTCTTTCATGACTTCACCTTGTGTTTACCTCTGACGGGATTGCTTTTCGGGCAATGTCCTTAGGATCCTGGCGTTCGTGACGGGGGGTGAGCGAAGGGCCGGCGGCTACGAATCCCACTCCTGCGGCGATCAGGGCAATGCCGAGCCAGCGTGTCGGTGAAATTTCTTCGTTCAGGCGGAAGTGGCCAACCAAAGCGACGAGCACATAGGCGAGCGACGTGGCGGGCAGCACATAAGTGAGGTCGGCCCAGGAAAGCGCAGACATATAACAGGAGAAAAATGCCAGCAGCAAGAGGATTCCCGCGGCTACCCAGGGATTGAGGACGGCGAGCAGCAGGCCGGAAAGGTTATGCAGCGAGACATTTACATTGCCGAGATCTTTCATGCCGCGAGCCAGCAGGGAATCACCGGCAGTGCTGAAGAGGGTGATTCCGGCGAGGACGAGGTATTTTCGAAGCGTCAATTGAATTCAACCAAGTTTTTATTTTAGACTGAGCGGGAAAAGTCTAATCTCGGTTGCCCAGCCCCTAAAGGGGCGTTGGTTCTGAAGAGCTTGCGGCATCGCTGAAGCGATGCCCTGATACGAAGCCCAGGTTATCCATACGGAGCCCAAGTTATCCGCGACCTTCTAGGCTTTGGCCGGTGCCGGGGCTGGCGCTTCTTCTTTACGGTTTTCCTTGACCCACTTGTGGCGCTGGGCGCGCAGTTTCAGGAAAGTCCGCGCTTCTTTGTACAGGCGCTTACGCTCGGAGTTGTCGAACATCGCTTTCCGCAAAATGCGGTACGCAGCCTTGGGACGGAAATAATATTCGTCGTAGAAGTGATGGACTGCTTCCATAAGCTCCGCTGCGGGCAGGCCGGGATACTCGATTTGCACCATCTGATGGCCGCCGTCGTCCACCATTTTTGAGTCGCTGGTCATAAAGCCATTTTTTATTGCGAACTCGTGCAGTTCCGTCCCGGGATAAGCGTGTGCCACCGAAACCTGGATGGTCTCCACGTCGAGTTCCTTGGCGAAGTTGATTGTGTTCTTGATGGTCTCGCGAGATTCTCCGGGCAGGCCGATGATGAAGTCTCCGTGGACCACGAGCCCCAGTTTGTGGCAATCCTTGGTGAATTGCCGGGCGCGCTCGATGGTCGCGCCTTTTTTGATGTTCTTCAGAATCTGCTGATCGCCAGACTCGTAGCCGACGATCAGAAGGCGACATCCCGCCTCCTTCATGGCTTTGAGCGTTTCATAACTGGTAGTTACCCTGGATGTGCAGGACCAGGTCAGGCCCAGCGGCTTCAGCTTGGCGCACAAGTCCTCGGTGCGCGCCGCTTGCAGGTTGAAGGTATCGTCGTCGAAGAAAAATTCCTTTACGTAGGGCCAGTAGTCTTTGGCCTTCGCCATTTCGCGCGCCACGTCGTCGGTGGAGCGTTTGCGCCAGGGGTGTCCGCTGAGCGTTTGGGGCCAGAGGCAGAACGTGCACTGGGCGGGGCATCCGCGCGTGGTGTAGAGCGAGACAAAGGGGTGCAGCAGGAAAGGCACGTTGTAGCGGCGGACATCCAGGTCGCGGCGGTAAACGTCGGTGACGTGCGGCAGGGAATCGAGATCCTGAATGGTCGGGCGATCGGGATTGTGAACAACCCCGCCATGCTTGCGGTAGGAAATGCCGAGAATGTCTTCGATCGGCTTGCCTTGCGCATATTCGACGATGGAGTAGTCGAACTCCTTGCGGCAGGCCACGTCAATTACCTTGGCCTCCATTAAAGACTTCTCGGGCAGCACGCTGACGTGAGGTCCGACGAAGGCAATCTTGATGTGAGGATGGCTGTCTTTGATGGCTTCGGCAATGCGAACGTCGCCGGCGAATCCCGGAGTGCTGGTGAAGAGCACCAGCAGCTCGTAGTCCTTGCAGGTACGGATGGTCTCTTCCGCGGTGATGTGATGAGGAGGGGCGTCGAGCAGGCGCGCACCCTCGAGCATACCGGTCGGATAGGCTAGCCAGACCGGGTACCAGTATGACTCGATCTCGCGCGTGGCGGGCCAGCGCGAACCTGCGCCCCCATCGAAATTCTCAAAGGAAGGCGGATTCAAAAACAGTGTTTTCAATGGCATAGGATGAGTCTCTATTCTAGCATTCTTAGATGCGCAGGAATCCCGCCGAGCGCTACCATTCAGGTACATTGTTGACGTAGCGGGACGTGGAAATCCTTATGCTAGTGTGCCTTGGCCGATATCAAACGCGCAAATGAACCGCACCCGAATGCGGTTGTTAGCCATTAAAACAAGAGAATTGGGGAGCGGCTGGGATTCAAGTCGTTCAGTGGCCAGATAAGCGCCGACTTGCACGGGGCTGGCGGAGAGGGTTTGTTTGCGGGTCGATCTGGGGGAAATCGACGAGCCTCAATGGAATTTCCAATTGGCCAGAGCCAGCAGAGCATCAGGTTGCGATCGGCACCGAAAGCGAGCCCTTGCTTCCCACCACGAGTCATGGTTGAATTTGTCGACAACCATCGAGAAATAATCTCTTAGTGACGCTGAGAAAGCAGGCAGCACCTTTGAATCGAAGAGAGTTTTTGAGGGCTTCCGGGGCGGTATCACTCTCGCAACTGTGGCCGCACAGGGCGTTCGCAAGTCCCGCGATTCGCCGGGTGCGCCGTTCCGACCCAGGATGGCCCTCCAAAGAAGCGTGGAAACGCCTCAACGATGAGGTTGGCGGCAACCTGATACCGGTTGATTTTCCGATCAACGCATGCACCTCCTCGTCCCGGAGCGCGGACTGCGAAACTCTCCTCGCGAATTTGAAAAACCCCTACTACATCGGCGACAGCCCCGGTGTAACTCAAACCCTGGGATGGGTTGACGCCTGGTCGACCAAACCCAGTGTCTATGCCGTCGCTGCAAGAAACGCCGACGACATCGCAGCCGCCGTAGATTTTGCCCGCGAAAACAATGTCCGTCTCGTGGTCAAAGGCGGTGGGCACAGCTACCAAGGCACATCGAACGCGCCCGATTCTCTCCTGATTTGGACGCGTCACATGCACGACGTCACCATCCGGGAGAATTTCGTGGCTCGCGGATGCGAGTCCACTCACGCTCCGCAGCGGGCCGTTACGGTCGGCTCGGGAACCATCTGGATGCAAGCCTACGACGCGGTCACCACCAAGGCGGGCGCCTACGTGCAAGGCGGCGGGTGCACCACCGTCGGCGTCGCCGGCCTGATTCAAAGCGGCGGGTTCGGCAGCTTCTCCAAACATTACGGCATGGCCGCCGCTGGCCTGCTGGAAGCCGAAGTTGTTACCGCGGACGGCAAAGTGCGAACCGCAAACGCTTGCACCAATTCGGACCTGTTCTGGGCTCTGAAAGGAGGCGGAGGCGGCACTTTCGGCGCAGTCAGCAAATTAACCCTGTGCGTGCGAGATCTTCCAGAACTTGCCGGCGGTGCCAGTTTCATCGTCAAAGCCTCTTCCGATGACGCCTATCGCCGTCTGGTCCGCCGCTTCGTTGCTTTCTACCGCGAAGCTCTCTTCAACGATCATTGGGGCGAACAAGCGCACTTCTCTCCCGACAACAAGCTCGAAATCAGCATGGTTCATCTTGGATTGGACACGAAGCAATCGCGAAAAGTCTGGCAGCCTTTCCTCAGCTGGCTGGCGCAGTCCTCGACCGCCTTCACGATCGAATCCGAACCCATAATCGGCAGCTTGCCCTTTCGCCATTGGTGGGACGTTGACTGGCGCAAAGAACATCACCAGGACGTTTTCAAGGCAGACTCCCGCGCCAGCGCCAGCCCAAGCAATGTCTGGTGGAACGGCGACGGCGGCCAGGTTGGCTGGGTCATCTGGGGTTTCGAGTCGCTGTGGATGCCCGCGTCCCTGCTCGATGACAATTCACAAGAGAAACTGGCCAACGCGCTGTTCTCAGCTTCCCGCTTCAGCGAGGTGGAGCTTCATTTCAATAAAGGGTTCGCCGGCGCGCCTTCGGAAGCCATCAAGTCGGCCAAAGACACCGCTATAAATCCTGCCGTGTGCGGAGCGTTTGCTCTCGCCATCGTCGCCGATGGCCAGGGCCCCGCGTATCCCGGGATTCCCAATCACGAGCCCGACGTTGCCAAGGGCCGCAAAGCTGCTGACGCCGTGCACCGCTGCATGAACGAACTTCGCGTCGTCGCCTCCAGCGGCGGAGCCTACGTCTCGGAGAGCAACTTCTTCGAGTCCGACTTTGAGCGTTCCTACTGGGGCCCCAACCACGCTCGCCTCGCCGAAATCAAAAAGAAATACGACCCCGACGGCCTCTTCTTCGTCCACAACGGAGTCGGCTCAAAACAGTGGACCCCCGACGGCTTCACCAGGCTCTAAACTGCGGTACGGTTCAAAATCGGCGGGGAATTTACCGATCTCCCAAATTCCTGGATGGTTGGCTAACCGGAAGCTATCCAGAAACGGGCTTGGAGGACTGCAATGGCGATCTCCTCGAAGCCAACTTGTGCCCCGGTCGTTGCGTAACTTTCGGTTTGCCCGGAATACGGCAGTCAATCGTTTGGAGATGGGCTAGCCAAACGAATTGAGCGTGTACAGGATGCGCTGGGGTACGCCGGGACGAGGCTACTTGCCGCGTCCGGATTCCTTCTCCAGTCTATCCAGCGATTCGGGCGCGATCCATTTCCCAGATTTCCGCGCCTTGTCGACGACTCCCCAGGCTTGGTGGTAGCGCTGGCCGTCCGTGTAGAGCGCGAGCAGCGGATTGTAAGGATCGCACGAGCAGCCGTCGGCGGTGCCGCCGAGGCCGATGGATTTCTCGTAATCCGCGATGGCGGCATCATTCTTTTTCTCTTTTTGGCTAGAGGAATATCCGCCGCGGGTGCAGTAGGCGTCGGCTAAGCGCGCCCTGCCCAGCGGATTCAGCGCCATCTCTTGCGAGTAGTCGCTGATGGCCTGGTCGAGTTCGCCGGTCGTCTCATGGATCAAGCCGAGTCTGTCCCACGCCAGATAGAGCCGGCTGTCCCTCTCGATGGCCTTTTTGAAATCGGCGGTGGCCGGGTTGAACCAAGCCTTCCGGTCGGCCTCGGTGCCCATCAACCGGCCGTCCACCACGGCCTGCAGGTTGGCCCGGTCGTAATAGGCGACCCCACGGGTGTAATAAGCCTCGGCATTGGGATCGAGCGCGATTGCCTGGTCATGATCTTTGATGGCAATGCCGAACAAGTGGTCGTATTCATCGGCGGAGATCAGCTTGAAAGCTTTGCTATAGCGGGCTTTTTCCGAATAGGCGCTGCCTCGCTTCGCATAGGCCTCTGCGCGGTGGGCGTTATCCTGAGCGGTCTCGATCGCCTTCGTGGCACTGCGGATGTCGCGATCATAGCTGCTCAGATACAACGACCGGGAAATGCGGTTGCAGCCGGCGAGAAACAGGAGGACGGAAGCGAGCGCTACTATCCTTAACGTCAGCCCCGCTATTTTTAAAGATGTTTTCATCGGTCCATTCCTTGATAAGGAGAACCTCGATATGGAGAACCTCGCAGACATTCGGGGGACAATCGCGGTCGTACGAGAATCGGCATGGATGTTCGCTTCATTATGGCTTGACCGGACCGAGTTTTTGTACCACGGCGAATCAGAGAGTTTACTGAAGGGGCAACCTTGGGGGCGGCGAGGTGGGTTCTGGATGATTGGCAAACTGGAAGTTATCTGGCAGGCTGCGGAAAAAGCAATTCTTCGGCGAGAGCCGCGTCCTCAGCGGCTAAAGCCGTAATCAAAATAACGCAGTTATCGCAGCGGTGAACCGCTGCGCGACCCAAAAGCAGCTGCGCCATCCAAAAGCAAAGGCAACATCGGGTTTTTCCGCAGCCTGCTAGAAAACGGGCAGAGCCGGTTTCGGCACAAGCCAGAAGCGTGCGTTATTTTGAAGCCGGGTTCTGGGAAGACGTGCCAGGCAGCGCCCAGCTCTCCAAATCGCCGGTGGCCCGCAGCAGGTTCAGGCGGACCCGCTGGTACTCGAAGTCGGCGTCCTGAAAAAGCAGGAAGCGTTCGGCTGCCTGCGTGCGCGCATCGGCCAATTCGTGCAGAGTGGCAGTCTTGGCGTCGATGCGCGTTTGAACCGCCTCCAGGCTTGACTGCGCCAGCTGATATTCCAGTTGCGCCACCTCACGGGCGGCCTCGAGTTGCTCGGCCGCGCGCTGCAGCTTTAGCGTTTCCTCCGCCACCCGGTTGCGGGCGGCCTCGGCTTGTTTCTTCGCTTTGAGGGCCTCGGCTTCGGCAGCGTCGGAACGAGCACGCTGACTGGCATTGAAGATCGGAATCCGCAGGGCGAAGCCGATGGTGGCATTATCCCGCTGGAAGTGAGTGTAGTACTGGCTGTAGTTATTGAAGGACGAGAATCGCGCATACTGGGCGGAGAAATCGATGGACGGCAACAAGGAGCGATGCTCGCCGGAGGCCCGCATGGCTTCCGATAGGGAATGCTGTTCGGCGAATTTGACAGCAGGGCTGGTGGCAGCCGCTTTTTCCGAAAGGTCTTCCTCCTGCTCCTGCGCGATGGGCGGCAAGGCGGGAATGCTTTCGGGCGCGAGTTCGATGGAGGAAACCGGCAAACCGGTTAGCGTTGACAAATGACGCCGCAAGACGTCGGCATCGCCCCGCGCTTCAGCGCGGTGAAGGCGGACGCGGGCTGCGGTTAGTTTGGCTTTATTCAAATCCACGGTGCTGTCGACGCCCTCGTGCACGCGCTCGGCCACTGCTTGTTCCATCTTCTTCGCGTCGGTTTCGTCCTGCTGCAAGCGCTGGAGCCGCGCCTCCCACTTTGCCAGCTCGGCGTAGGTTAGGGCGACGTCCTGGATGACGGCGTTGCGCTGGTCTTTATCCTGCAACTCGGCGGCATGCCAGTCAATTTTCGCGGCGCCCAGGAACTGCCGTTGCGCGGGATTAAAAATTGGACTCTGCGCGACCGCATTGGCTATCGCGGGCGCAGACCCTTCGATGCTGAGAGGGAATCCATAAGAGTAGCCGAGTCCCGAACCGACGATAATTTGCGGCACGTAGTTGTTGCGGAGTTCGCGATAAGACGCGAAGGCCCGCTGCACGTCGGCTTGGGCAATCGCTGAAGTCGTGCTGTGCGCGAGCGCCAGACGAATGGCGCGCTCGAGCGGCAGCGGCTCAGCCTGGACACGTGCGGCTGTCATAAGAAGGGCCGCAAACAGGAGGGGTGCGATCAGCCCATACTTCATATGTGGTGACCGGGCGTCGCCCCGTCCATGCAGGGCAAAGCCCCGCCACCACACAGCAGGTCCTTCGCTTTGCTCAGGATGACAATGCATGAAAAGTATTGATTGAGTGCCTCTCCACGACTTCAATCACGAGCCGCTAATGGGCGACGCGGTTGAGTGCTTGCTGGGCTATGCCGAAGTTCCGGGCCAACGACAACGAAGCGCGGTATTCGCGCGCCGCCCCGGCTTTATCGCCTTGCTTTTCCAACAAAGCTCCGCGCAAATAATGGGCCCGGAACGCGGGAGCCTTTTCCACCGGACCCGAAGCGAGATAGCGATTCACGAGTTCGGTGGCCAAGGGGTAACCGCGACCAGCGCGTTCCAGCATTGAAGAAGCTTCGCACAGAACGTCGGGTTCGGGATTGGGCGCCTGGCTAAGTTTGACCAGGGCTTGTTCCATATCGTCGAAGCGCTTCTGATGGCGGAAAAATAGCGCGAGGTTCAGCCACGCTTCCGCGTCACCGTTGCTGAGGTCGATGTACTGGCGATATTCGCGTTGGGCGGTGACGGGGTCCTTCTTCTTTTCGGCGAGGCGAGCGTAGATCCAATGCTCACGGCCAGGATCCATGGCTCCGATGAGCCGCGCTTGCTCGCGGGCCTTCTGCTCGCCGCCGCCGACGATGCCGGGCGCGTCTATGTAAAACTCCGCCAGATCGAGACGTGCCTCGATGTCTTTGGGGTTCAGCTGCACAGCGCGCTCGAACTCGTCGCGGACCTTGCCGGCAAGCCCCGCCGCAGCCATGAAATTTGCCCTGTCCGCCTTTTCTCCGTAGACGCGCCCCAGCCAAAGATGGAAACGGCCGTTGTCGGGAGCCAGGGAAGCGGCTTTTCTGCAGAAGGATTCCGCTCGATTCCAGTCTTCGAGCGCGAAGTAAGCGCGGCAGAGCAGGTTGGACGAGTCGGCATCTGCTGGAGCGGAGGAAAGGCGGCCATTCAACTCGGCGATGGCATCATCGATCCGGCCGGCGGCCAGCATATTTTTCACGGAGTCGGCGACGCTGGCCGTCAGCGAAGCGACAAACAAGAGCAGAATCAGCAGCACTCTGGAAATGCACGTTAGCGTGATGCGTGTAAGGGTGATCATTTAGAACTTGACCTGCGTTCCATCGCCAATCGGCTTGCCATTCGAGGCATTGATCGCAACCACGTCTTTCGCCGAAAGGCCGCGCGTTACTTCGACCTGCGTGAGATTGGTAAGGGACGTTTCCACATCGCGGCGTTTGAGTTCGTGGCCGACGACCTGCAAGACGTATGGCTTCGAGTCGTCCGTGCGTACCGCCTCCCGCGGCACGACCAGCACATTATCGTGCTGGGCGGCGACGATGGTCACCCCCACGTTGATGTTGGGCAAGAGCTTTAAATCCTTGTTATCTACGATGCTGGTCGTCTCGCCGACGTTACGCGAGCCGCGCAACCGCACCGTGGATGGAATGGCGGTCACGGAAGAGCGCCAAACGCGTCCAGGAATAGCGTCCCAAGTGATCTCAATGGGATCTCCCGGCGCCAGCCGGCCCACGTCGGGCTCATCGACGAATGCGCGCACCAGCACTTTTCGCAGATCCGCCACTTGCAGCAGAAGATCTCCGGCAGCGACGAAGCCGCCTTGCTTGGCGGGCAGCGAGTAGACAATGCCATCGAAAGGAGCGCGAACGTTCGATTTCGCCAGAGTGTCTTGCGCGGCATCGTAGGCGGCCTGAGCTTCGGTTCGCTGCGCATCGACGCGCGCTAACTCCGCCTTCGAATATCGTTTCGTCTGTTTTTGCCGCAGAAAGGTAAGTTGGGCATCGGCGCGGGCAAGAGCGTTTTGCGCTTCTCGCACCTCTCCGGCCGAAGCCGCGCCTTCCTGTTCCAGCTTTTTTAATGCCTCCAAATTGCGCTGGACGGAATCGCGGTCAGTGTTAGCTTTCACCAATTGCGCTTCGAGGCTCAGCATTTCTTCCTGGCTACCGCCTCGTTCCGCAGCACCCAGGTCGGCCTGGGCGCCTTTTACCTGTGTCTGGGCGCGAGCGGATTGGGCGCGAGCGTCGGCGTCGTCCAGAACAAGGAGCAGTTCGCCTTTCTTGACCGAGTCGCCCTCCTTGATATAAATGTGGCGCACAGTTGTCGCGACCGGAGCGTGGGCCTCGAAGTTGTTGACGGGCTCGATTTTCCCGTTGGTAGAAACCAGGCTGCGGATTGCGGTCTGCTCGACGACGGCGGTCCGCACCTGGATCGCGTCGTCGCGGTGGGTGACAAAAGCCGCCAGCACTACGACCCCCGCGAAAATCGCAAGCGCCGTGATCCACCAACGCCGCGGTTGGCCTTTCGAACTGTTTCCATTCAAGGGCATGTAGAGAAAAGCGCAAGCTTCAATGTATCATTCAGGCGCTGCGGAAGCAGCGAAATACACGCTTGAGACTTGTCTGTTTAGATGCAGTGGGCCAGCCATTTGCCTCAGTTTTGCGTACGACACTGGGTACAATATTCCAATGCCAAGATCTACGCGTTTCAAGCCTCCGGGTTACACAGCGGAGCACGCCAACGCCGGTCTCGATCACGATTTTCCGGAAATTGAGACCTGGCCGAATCAGTTTCCGGGGTACGAGATTGTTGTGGATGATCCCGAATTTACGTCGGTGTGTCCCAAGACCGGCTTGCCCGACTTTGGCAACATTGTGATCCGCTACGAGCCCGATCGCTGGTGCCTGGAGCTGAAGTCTTTGAAGGAATATTTGCAGGCGTATCGAAACCTTGGCATCTTCCAGGAGAATGTCGTGAACCAGGTGCTGGCCGATGTTGTCCGCTGCGCCAAGCCGGTGTGGGCGGAGGTGAAGGGCGAGTTTCGTCCGCGCGGCGGGATTTCTACGGTCGTGATTGCCAAGTGGCCGCGCGGGAAAGGTCAGAGATAAGAGGGATTGCAGAGGTCAGAGGTAGTTGCAGAAGTAGCCGGCGTCATACTCTTTAGTTCTTACTTCAGTTCCCACCTCTGCTACTTGACCTTCGACTTCTGCGATCCTCTTCGTGTTATATTCCCACGCTAAATGCCTCCATCCAAACTTTATCCCCGAACCGCGCTCGCTCTGCTCACGACGCTGAATCTGTTGAACTACATTGACCGCTCGGTGTTGTTCGCGGTGCAGCCGCTGGTGCAGTCGGAGTTTCATCTCAGCAACACTCAGGTGGGATATCTCACGAGCGCGTTCCTTGGCTTTTATATGGTTGCGGCGCCATTTGTTGGTCCGCTGGCCGACCGCTATTCGCGCAAGCGCATCATCGTACTGGGCGCGATTTTCTGGAGCGGGCTCACGCTGCTTACCGCCTTCACCCACACCTATTGGGAGCTGCTAGTGCGGCATACGCTGGTGGGGATTGGCGAGGCGACCTTCGTTACAATCGCGCCCACCTTTGTCGCTGATTTGTTTCCGGAGAATCAGCGCGGACGCATCTTTGGCATTTTCTATCTGGCGATACCCGTCGGGACGGCGGCGGGATACTTGCTCGGCGGCAGACTTGGTCCCGATTTCGGTTGGCGTTTTCCTTTTTACATTGCCGCCGCTCCGGGCTTCTTACTGGCGCTGGCAGTTGCCTTTCTTCCCGAGCCGCCACGCGGCCAATTCGATTCTGTGAAGGAGACTCCAGAGCGGGCAACGCTTCTGGGGTTGGCGCGCAATCGCGGCTTCTGGGCGGTCACTCTCGGCATGGCCGCAGGAACGTTTTCTCTCGGCGGAATCCAGGTGTGGATGCCGACATTTCTCGTTACCGAACGCGGATACGGCCTCAAAGAAGCGAACGAAGTTTTCGGGGCCATCGTGGTCGTGTGCGGCATCGTGGCCTCGCTGGCGGGCGGTTGGATAGGGGACCGATTGCTTCCGCGTATGAAGGGCTCCTATTACTTCGTCTCGGCTCTGAGCATGGCCTTGGGAGTGCCTGTGATGATCGTCGCTTTGTTTGTGAAGGGCCCGATCATGCTGCCCGCAATCGCGCTGGCGGCATTTTTTCTGCTGGTGAATACCTCGCCATTGAATACAGCGTTGGTCAATGCCGTGGGCGCTCATATTCGCGCCACCGCGATCGCCGTGAACATATTTCTTTTTCACCTGCTGGGAGATGTTCCTTCCCCAACTCTGATGGGATACGTGGCTGATCACCATTCGCTGGAGGCAGCGTTTATTCTGCCCGTGATCGCCATGGCCGTTTCCTCTGTCATACTGTTTTACGGCATGAGATTTGCCCCACCACTGCGGGTCAGCGAAGGGTCGGCGGCATCTTAGTTTCCTCGGGAGCATCTTCCTAAGAAAAATGCATTGGCAAATATTTCACTGGGGTGCATTCCACTGGGGCACATTTCAGTGGGCTGCGGGCGGCATCCTCGCGCTGGCCTGGTTTTCACGCATCGTGGAAGCCGCGATTGGAATGCCACGAGTTGCCGACATCGCGCGGCCCGAATGGGATCGAAGGCCGCCAGTCCCAAACGGGGAGCCCCGGGTCAGCATTATCGTTCCCGCGCGTAACGAGGAAGAACATATTCGCGAGACGCTAACCCATTTGCTGGCGCTCGATTATTCGAACTGCGAAATCATTGCTGTCAATGACCGCTCGACCGACCGGACCGGCCCGATCATGGATGAAGTGGCCACGGCAGACGCGGGCGAGGGCGCCCGCGCCACACGGCTTGAAGTGATCCACGTTTCGGAGCTGCCGGCGGGGTGGCTGGGGAAGACGCATGCCATGTGGACGGCCGGCTTGCAGGCGACCGGGGACTGGCTGCTCTTTACCGATGCCGACGTGCTGTTTAAGCCTGATGCTCTGCGGCGCGCGCTTGCATATGCTGAGGCGGAGAGTGCCGACCACGTCGTCCTTTTTCCACGCATGATCACGAAGGGTCCCGGCGAGATAATGATGATCGCCTTCTTCCAGGTGCTTTTCGTTTTCGGACACCGGCCGTGGAGAGTTGCCGATCCTAAAGCTCGGGACCACATGGGTGTGGGCGCTTTCAATATGGTCCGGCGGTCTGTCTATGAGGCGGTCGGGACCTATCGGACCTTGCGGATGGATGTGCTCGACGATATGAAGTTAGGCAAGGTGGTCAAGAATGCGGGCTATGCTCAGCGCAATGTTTATGGAGAGGACCTGATTTCCCTGCGTTGGGCAAAGGGCGCTTTTGGTATGGTCGACAATTTGACCAAGAACTTTTTCGCGGTGCTTTCCTTCCAGTGGTGGCGAACTGTGGCCACCATAGTCGGTCTTGGATTTCTGAATCTCGGGCCTTTTCTGGGTGTTTTTCTCGCACATGGATGGGCTCGCTTTCCTTATGCCATCGCACTAGGTTCGCTGTTTGCGATTTATTGGGGCATGTCGTTGCGATCGCCGATTCCGCCGCAATATTTTTTTCTGCATCCCGTCGCGACCGTCCTGTTCATGCACATACTGCTGCGCTCCATGATTCACGCGCTCTGGAATGATGGCATCGTATGGCGAGGGACCAGGTATCCCCTGGATGAATTGAGGAAGGGGATGGTGTGAAGGCCGTAAATCTTTCCGAGCGATTGAACCCGCTACTGAGGCTCTCCTGGATCTTCAATTGAAATCGGCTCGCCTTGCTTTGCGGTTGTTTTTTTGGCGGCTTTGGCATGCGTCGATTTCCCGGCGCTGTTGTGGCCGGCGCGCTCGACGTCATAATCGGTGGGCACCCGAGGAAACAGAAGAAAAGCACCTTCGCCCAATTGTTGGGAGCGGCGCAAAACGATTTGGGCGCGCCCATCATAGTCCTGGATCGTTCCCTTGATTTCGATCTGACGGCCTTCGAGCTGGCGAACGTCGCCCAATTTCTTGAGATCGGAGGGGAATACGACAACAGTGAAGGGACACGGCTTCTGCTGGCAGAAGTTAAGCAGCTTGACTCCGTTGCTGCCATTCTCCACGTGGATCACGGTTCCGATGACACACTGGGCCGAGCCGACATGCTTGCTTGCCTCGGCCAATGCCACGCAGTTATCGGTGGACGGATTACGCGCGGAACAAACTGCATTCGCGGCGAGGATTGTCGCGGCTAGAAACATCAGAAAAGGAAAACGCATGAGGGAAGAACGCTGGAAAGCGCGTCCTCAATTCATTGTAGGCATGGAAAAAGACTTCCTGCGCTGAGCCGAGCGAATATATCCGCAGCCGCTTCCCGAAAAGGGAACACCTGACAGATCAGCGAGGCCGGCCATATCAGCGAGCAAGAATCAACACCCCCGCCCTGGGCGTGGCCGCAATGCTGGCGCGACGCATGGATGCGACCTTGGCGGCAAGCAGAAATGCGGATTCGAGGGCGGGTGTGAACTCCCGCCGGCGCGCAAAAGGGTCGCCACAATTCTTGCGCCCCACAAGCGCGCCGCGCCCAACTACTTGCTGAAAGCCTTAACGCCTGCGGCTTCGTCTTCCTTTACGTCGAAGACGGTATAGAGCTTCGTAATTTGCAGCAGATCGTGGACTTTCTTAGTGAGGTTCAGCAGTTTGAGTTCGCCACCCTGGTTCTTGGCGGTGGTGAAGGCGCTGACGAGTTCGCCGATACCCGAGCTGTCGATATAGTTTACGTCCCCGAGGTTGAGCAGGATCTTCTTCTGTCCCTTGGAAAGCAAATCGCGCACGGTATCGCGGAGAACCACACTGCCTTCGCCGAGGGTGATCCGGCCGCTAAGGTCGACAATGGTGACACCATCCACCTGACGAGTACTGGACTTCATGGTCACTGAGGAGCCTCCTTGGAGTCCGCGGGGTTGCCGTGGACATGCTTGATCATTTTAAGTTCGGTGCCTGTTTGGGACGGATGGATTTCCACCACGTCCATGAACGAGCGTATCAGGAAAATGCCACGACCCGAGGTCTTCATCAGGTTGTCCGGCGCCAATGGATCCGGAATCTTGCCGACGTCCAGCCCTTTGCCCTGATCGCGGATCACAATCACAAGGTCGTTGTCGGTGCGTTCAAACGCAAGCATGACCTTCTTGTTCGGGTCGTAGGCATTGCCATGCAAAACTGCATTCACGGCGGCTTCCCGCACCGCCATGGAGATCTTCATGATCTCCTCTTCATCGAAGCCGGCCTCGGTCGCCATGCGGGTAGCCGTCTCTTCGGCGCTGTTCACCGTCTCCAACGTCGAGTCGAGCGTAAACGAGACGCGGTCTGCGGTCATAGTAGCCTAAATAGTAGCCTAATAGGAGCGAACGTTCCTGAACCAGCCTTCGCCTCGCTTGCGACGATGACGCCGGGTCTATCGTGCTGTCCGATTGCGTGGGACGGGCGAATTGAGAGTTTGCCTGTAGGGCCCGCAAAAGTCAACGCGCTACCCATATTGCCATAGTGCATTGGAAGTATGACCACGGCTGCGGCTGCGCTTGCCAGCAACTCTCATTTTGCAATGAGTGCAGAACGTGGGATACTTCATTGCTTCTTTTTGTTGCGATAGGAATCTGGAGAGCCGTCGGCTAAGAGCCTTCAATGAACGCGAACCTGGAAGTTCCGCGCCACAACGCGAGCCTTATCCCAATACCTTATGGGTGTATGACCCGCTTCATCCTCATTCTAGGCTCACTGGGCACGCTGTTGATCTCTTCCGTTGCAATCGGGATTTCCATTCTAAAGTAGCCCGGTGGCCGCCCTGCTTTCAGGACGTCGCCGCACCTTGCACCGCGGAAAAGAAACGCTTCAGCTTGCCCGCATCCAGTCGACCGTCGGTTCGTACGCCGGAACACACATCCAAGCCGAAGGGGCCCACCTCTTCGATTGCGTGACCCACGTTCTCGGGCGTGAGCCCTCCCGCCAGAAACAGCGGAATGCCGATGCGCTCACGGATTGCGCGGCTAAGGCTCCAATCGTGAGTTTTGCCTGTGCCGCCTAATTCCTTGATCGCCAGTTTCTGATTGCCGGAATCGAGCAGGATTGCGTCGACATGGGGCGCCACGCGCGCAGCTTCCTCTACGGACTCGGGGCCGGTTACGTGGACAACCTGAACGAGGGAAACTCCGGGCAAGGCCTCCTTCAGATCGCGATGCGTACCGAGGAGGAGATGATCGCAGAGCTGGATCGTATTCGTCCGGCAGAAGCGTTGCTGCTCGATGATGTCGGTTACTCGTTGCCTTGAAGTTAGTAAAAATGTCCCGATCGGCGGTGGAACGGTTGCAGCGATCTTTGCGATGAGCTCGTCGCTAATGACGCCGGGTCCGCTCGGCATGTGCGAAACCGAGCCCAGGGCGGACGCTCCGCATTTGATGGCCAAAGCCGCTTCGTCGACGCTGCCGATGCAGCATATTTTGACTCGGGGTAGAGCCGTTGAGACATTGAACGATTTCGTCATTGAATCATTTATAACCACGAATCATTTATAACCACTTGGAAATGGAGGTTTTTCCAATGATTCAATGACTCAATCAACCGATGATTCAATGGTCCCTACTCGCCGTAGGGAACCCAGATGTTCTTCACCTGGGTGGCGTGTTCAAGAAACCAGCGGCCCTCCGCCAGTTTCGGGTCGAACCAGTTGATAGCGCGGCCCTCGTTGGTGAAGACCTGCTTCAGATTGCCGATTGACATCGCCTTCGCGGCCGCGGCGCCGGCTTCATCGCCAAAGCACCAGACGGCGTCGACATCGTCGTGTTCGGCGAGCGTCTTTAAAAGTTGCGACGTGTATCCGGTCACAATGTTTAGCGCGCCACCGGGGAGATCGCTGGTGTCGAAGAGCTGGTAAAGATCCCCGGCGATTAGAGGATAGGCCTCGGACGGAACGGCGATCACGGTGTTTCCCACGGCGAGCGTGGGCATGACAAGAGAGAGAAAGCCGAGCAGCGGAGCTTCCCGAGGACAGATGATGCCCACCGTCCCAATCGGCTCATTCATCGCGAGGGCGACATTCCTGAATGGAGGATTGTGCACGGCGCCATCAAACTTATCGGTCCAAGCCGCATACGAGAAAACGCGCTCGATGCTGAGCTCCACTTCCGCGGCGGCCTGCTTCTCGCCGACTACGGCGGCGAGGCGATGGGCAATCTCATCGCGCCGCTGTGCAAGATTCTCCGCGCAGTAGTACAGCACCTGAGCACGATTGTGGGCAGTAGCCTTTGTCCACGCAGCTGCCTTGCGTGCCGCCTCGACGGCGTTACGAATGTCTTTGCGATTGCCCAGCGGAGCTTCACCGAGTAGCCGTCCATCGGCCGCGCGGACTTCCATGCTGTAGCCGGAGTCGGGACGCACCTGCTTACCGCCGATGTAGAGCTTGACGGTGCGGTCGATCGCGGGAGTGCCGGCGGGAGAGTTGACATTAGAAGCGGTAGATTCTTCATTCAGTTCCGCTTCGGGCAAGGCTTGCTTTTCAGCGGGAAGTGCCGGCGCGTTTTTAAACCATGCCGGCTCCATATATTCGAGCAGGCCTTCGCGTCCGCCCTCGCGTCCGTAACCGCTCTCGCGATAGCCGCCAAAGCCGCAGGAAGCGTCGAACAGATTCGTGCAGTTTACCCAGACCACGCCTGCCTTAATTTGCGCCGCGACATGCAAGGCAACGTTGATGCTTTCACTCCAGACGCAGGCGGCCAGACCATAAGCCGTGTTGTTCGCGAGTTCTACCGCTTCCGCGGGCGTGCGGAAGGTCATCGCAGCCAGCACCGGTCCGAAGATTTCCTGTTGCGCGACAATCGACGTCGGATGCACGTTGCTCAGCAGCGTTGGCGGATAGTAAAACCCGCGCGCCGGCAGCGTGACCTGCGGCTGCCAGCACGTCGCGCCGTCCGCTATACCCTGATCGACCAGTTTGTGAATGCGGTCGAGCTGTACCTTCGCGACGATGGCGCCAATGTCAATCGCTTTGTCGAGTGGTGCGCCGATGCGCAGGGTACTCATACGATCCTGAATCTTGGCGATCAATACTTCAGCAACGCTCTCTTGCATCAACAGCCGCGAGCCTGCGCAGCATACTTGCCCCTGATTGAACCAGATTCCGTCCACCAGGCCTTCGACTGTGCTATCGAGGTCGGCGTCTTCAAAAACGATGAACGGGGACTTGCCGCCGAGTTCAAGCGAGAGGCGCTTATGGCTGGTCGCGGTGGCGGCGCGAATGGCGCGTCCGACTTCGGTCGATCCGGTGAACGCAATCTTGTCCACATCCGGATGTTTGACCAGGGCCTCGCCAGTCAAGCCGTCTCCGGTGACGATGTTGACCACGCCGGCGGGCAAGCCTGCCTCCTGGCATATTTCAGCGAAGGCGAGCGCGGTTAGCGGCGTGAATTCTGCGGGCTTCAAAACTACGGTATTTCCGGTCGCAAGTGCCGGCGCAATCTTCCAGGCCAGCATCAGGAGCGGGAAGTTCCAAGGGATGATTTGACCGACGACTCCGCAGGCCACGTACTCGGGGAACTCCTGCTCTAGCAGTTGCGCCCAACCCGCATGGTAATAAAAATGCCGTGCAACCAGTGGAATATCAATATCGCGGCTCTCGCGGATGGGTTTGCCGTTGTCCATGGTTTCGAGGACCGCCAGCAGGCGCGAATGCTTCTGCACAAGTCGAGCGATGGCATACACAAATCGCGCGCGCGAATGCGGAGCGAGCGCCTGCCATCCGGAAGACGCCGCCCGCGCGGCCTTGACCGCAGCGTCAACGTCCGCCGCCGAGCCTTGCGCCACCGATGCGAGTTTCTCCCCGTTCGAAGGATCGACGGTATCGAAGTATTCTCCCGCAGCGGGCGCCTGCCATTCTCCGCCGATGAAATGTCTGAAGCGATAGCCGTGGCGATCGAGCCAGGCCACTGCCCCCTTCGAATCTTCTGGAGCGGGGCCATATTCCATGCTCACGAATTTCTCGGCGATGCTCATGGCGTTTGCTCGATTCCTTCTTGTAATTGTGTTGAAAAACCCGCTAGCGCTACTTACGCAATCGGATGCCGATACTCGGCCGAATAACGTCCGGTGGCATAGTGCTCCAACTGCCGCTCGATGTCGCCCAGCAAGCCGCTGGCTCCGAAGCGGAACATTTCGGCCCGCAACCACGATTCGCCCAGTTCTTCTTTGATCATGGCCAGCCAATCGATCGACTGCTTGGCGGTGCGAATTCCGCCGGCTGGCTTGAATCCCACGGCCATTCCAGTTTGCTGCGCGTATTCACGGATAACGCGAGTCATCACTAACCCGACTGGCAGCGTCGCGTTCGTCGGCTCTTTGCCGGTCGAAGTCTTGATGAAGTCGGCGCCGGCCATCATCGCAACCACGCTCGCGCGCGCGATGTTGCGCAGCGTCAGCAGATCGCCCGTGCCAAGGATTACCTTCATGTGCGCCGGTCCGCAAGCCTGCTTGAACGCTGCAACTTCGTCGTAGAGCGCCTGCCAGCGACCGCCGAAAACATGAGCTCGGGTAATGACGACGTCAATCTCATGCGCACCCGCCTCGACCGATCGGCGAATCTCGTTGACCCTCTCTGACAGCGGCGACAGGCCTGCGGGGAAACCGGTGGACACGGCCGCGACATTCACTCCGCTGCCTTCGAGCGCGTGCAGAGCCGTCTCCACAAAGGTGTGATATACGCAGATGGCTGCGACTTTAATCTGCAAGTCCTCGATCCCAAGTTTCTTTTCCAACTCCGGCTGGATGGGATGCCGGCCCTTCGCGCACAAACGGCGTACGCGCTCGTCGGTATCGTCGCCGGAAAGGGTCGTCAGATCCATGCAGGTGATTGCACGCAGAAGCCAGGCCGCCTGCCATTCTTTTTTAACGGTGCGTCGCGCGACTTGCGATTGAACACGGCGCTCAACCGCGCTGGTGTTGACGCGCACGTCGCGGACCCAGTCGAGGTTGAGAGGAATGCCGGTATTCGGGAGCAGAGGCTGTCCGGAGAGAACGGCGATGGCGCCGCGCGCGTCGCTGGAGGCCCGAGGTGCGATCCGAGAATTATTGTGTTCGACCGGCATAAATACTCTTCGCGGTTCGATTGTACGGCAGATGCGGCGAAAGCTGAACACCCGCTTTTGCCTTGACACTGGCGCTCTGGCACGGCTACGCTACGGCGCGATTCTTACCCGCGATTTACACTCAGCGATTCGCGCTCAGAGGTTCGCATTCAGGATTCGCACTCGGGATTCGCACTCAAGGAGAAGCGATGTTTACACCCCACAGTCTGGGTATTGCGCTGTTCATGATGATCACGAGCGCCATCTGCTGGGGCTCCTGGGCAAATACGTACAAGGGTGTCAAGAATTATCGCTTTGAATTGTTTTACTGGGACTACGCGATCGGTATTTTTCTGATCTCGCTCATCCTGGCGCTCACCATGGGAAGCACGGGGAGTGACGCTTCGAGCTTCCTGAACAATGTGCGTTCGGCCGATACTGGCAATATTGCATTCACCATGGCCGCAGGGGTCATCTTCAACCTGGCAAACCTGCTGCTGGTGGCTGCGATTGATATGGCCGGGCTTGCCGTCGCCTTTCCGGTTGCCATCGGAATCGCGCTCGTCGTCGGCGTGATCTTGAGTTATGTTCAGGAGCTGCGGGGGAATGCGACGCTGCTCGGCGCGGGTGTTCTTTGCGCCCTGATCGCCGTGGTGCTCGACGGCAAGGCCTATGGCAGTCTGGCGATCACCGGCCGCGCGGTTTCCGGCCGCTCCGCATCAAAGAAGAGCCTGGTCGTCTGCGTGATCTCCGGCGTGCTGATGGGGCTTTGGGCTCCGCTGGTCACACATGCGCTGACTACTGGCCATACACTGGGTCCGTATAGCGTCGCTGTCTTCCTGACGCTGGGCGCGCTGCTGTCGTGTCTCGTATGGAACGTCTATTTCATGAAGCATCCGCTTGCCGGAGAGCCCGTCAACTTCAGCGGCTACTTCAGTGCGCCCGCCTCCGGCCACGCCCTCGGATTGCTCGGCGGATTCATCTGGGGCACCGGCATGGTGTTCAATCTGGTCGCTGCCAGCTTCACCGGAGTGGCAATTTCGTATGCCATCGGGCAATCCGCGCCCATGGTTGCCGCGCTCTGGGGCGTTCTTGCCTGGAAGGAATTTGATGGCGCACCCGGCAAGGCAAAAATGTACCTTGGCCTGATGTTTGTCTTCTACTGTCTGGGGATCTTGCTGGTGGCCAAGGCTAATGGCTGACAATGGGACTTGCCCGTCTAACTCCGCGGCGGGAGATGCGGCGGGCCGCGCCTCTACGCCTGTGAATTGTCCTCGTCAATGAGTGAAATCGCGATGCTTGCGCCAATTGACGAAATTCCAGCGTGATCTTCGCACGCTTGACATCAAAGACGTTTGCCAGCGCCCCAGCGTTCAAGTTCACTCATGAAACGCTGGTGGGTTGCAGAGTTGCGGGAGACAACCTCTAGGTACTCGTCATGGCTGGTGAGGGCATAGTAGTTCGCATATTCCGGGATGACGTAGCAATACCAGCCGAACACTATTGCAATCGTGAGGAGGGTCTGTGCGTCTACCGTTTCCGTCTTTGATGTCAAGCGTGCGAAGATCACGCTGGAATTTTCGTTTTGTTGAACAGATGCGCGGGCGTATCAATGAGAAGTTTAGTTTCACCTCGGGCGGAACGGAAACACTGAGTTAGCGATTTCGCGACCCGTTCAGACACCTCGCCCATTATCCCCCAATCCGTCATCCACAGGAGGCAAGGCCGCAATTCATCTGATTCGGAATACGGCAGTAGTGCGTTCGCAAGGTATGAGACCTGATATGGCAATTTTGGCAACGGAAGGGTCAGCCGAAGAGCAGCATCTTCATTGGGAAAATGAATGCTCTTGTTTATCAGTGAATAGCTCTGCTTTTGTCCGTCGTCGGCAACGTACTCCTGAACTGCACGGTCAACCGTGGCGCTCAGCCCCGTGCCAGTTACCCACTCAGCCGCCTGCTCCCAAGTCAATGTTTTCATGAAGTGACCATCAGAACTGTTGCTAACGGGGCGACTACAAGCATTGACAGTTCCCGCCCCCACAATCGGCGGCGGGTTGTAAGATTCTCCTTTGGACCCCGACTCATGAATAGCAGGCTCGCCAGGGCTGTTGTCGCACTGTGCGCACTCACACTGTCATTCGCAACCGCGCAAACGCATTCGGCGCCTTCTTCGAAAACCGAGTCGGCGCCCACCCCCCCCAAAGTGAACTTCGTCGATATCGCCGAACGCGCCGGCCTGATTGCCAAAACTGAAGACGGCGGCGACAAGACGAAGCGCTACATTATCGAAACGACCGGCAGCGGCGCGGCTTTTTTGGACTTCGACAACGACGGATGGCCTGATATTTTTCTGGTCAACGGCAGCCGCCTGGGAGGTTTCCCTAAAGGACAAGAGCCAATCAGCCACCTCTACCGCAACAACCGCGACGGAACTTTCGCGGATGTCACGCAGAAAGCCGGCGTGGGCTTAGTCGGCTGGGGACAGGGGGTCTGCGCCGGCGATTACGACAACGACGGATTCGTCGACCTATTCGTCACCTTCTGGGGCCACGACGTTCTGCTGCACAACAATGGCGACGGTACTTTCACCGACGTCACACGGAAGGCTGGCCTCTGGCATGACGATGTCCGGTGGTCCACAGGTTGCTCTTTTGTGGATTACGACCGCGACGGCCGCCTTGATCTGTTCATCGCCCACTACGTCGATCTCGATCTGCCCCATACGCCCGAGCCTGGCAGCGCCGCGACGTGCGTGTGGAAAGGGATGCCGGTGATGTGCGGCCCGCGCGGGCTGAAGGGAACGCACAGCGAGCTCTACCACAACAACGGCGATGGCACGTTCACCGACGTCAGCCAGGCGTCTGGAGTCGCGAAGACCGATGCCTATTATTGCTTCACTGCTCTTACCGGCGACTTCGACAACGACGGCTGGCCCGACATCTTCGTTTCCTGCGATTCCACGCCTAACCTGCTGTTTCACAACAACCACAACGGGACGTTCACGGAAATTGCCGTCGAAGCTGGCGTCGCCTTCAACGACGGAGGGCGCGAGCAAGCGGGCATGGGCGCCGATACCGTCGACTACGATGGGGACGGCTGGCTCGACATCATCAAGACGAATTTCTCCGACGACACCGCCACCCTCTATCGCAACAATCGCGACGGAACATTTTCCGACGTTACCTCGGCCGCCGGACTCGCGAGGAATTCACAATTTCTGGGATGGGGCACGCTTTTCGTCGATGTCGACAACGACGGCTGGCCCGACATTTTCATGGCAAACGGCCACGTCTATCCCGAGGTGGACAGCAGAGGTCTCGGCCTCAACAATACATTCCGCGAACGTAAACTTCTCTACTGGAACGAACACAACGGCAAATTTCGCGATATCTCCCTCGATGCCGGCGCTGGGATCACCACGCCGTTTAACAGCCATGGAGTAGCCAGTGCCGATTTCGACAATGATGGAGCGGTCGAGATTCTCGTGAACAATAGTCATGATCGCCCCAGCCTGCTGAAAAATCTTGGCGAACGCGGGAATTGGATTCTATTGAAATTGGAAGGCACGAAGTCCAATCGCGACGGAATCGGCGCCCGAGTCACGGTGCGCGTGGGCGATCCATCAAGCGGCCATCCAAGCGACCATCGGCAGACGCAGGAGGTTCGCAGCGGCGGCGGATACATCTCGCAAAGTGATTTTCGCCTGCATTTCGGGCTGGGCCAAGCCACCAAGGCAGATGCTATTGAGATTCGCTGGCCCAGCGGCCTTGTGCAGCGCTTCGAAAACGTCGTCGGCAACCGCGTGGTAAAAATCCGCGAAAACATAGGGATTATGGAAAAGTGAATTCCCACCGCAGCCGCCGATCAATTCGCCGGACATCCGTCGCACATTCGCGGTCTCGTCACAAAAACTCTTGACTTTGCATTTCTAATCTATTTATATGACCCGATCACAAAATAAGGGTCGCTCCACGTTGAGTCGCGAGGAACTCGATCCCAAATCGCCACTTTTTTCCTCGAGAGAGTGGCAACAAGGTGGAAACCCATGCTGAAAAGAAAAGCGCTGCTGGTGGCGGTCGTCGGTTCCGTGTTTTCCCTCTGTCCACTTCTGTATAGCCAGGCGAACGGCAGTTTTTCCGGAACGGTCACCGATAAGACCGGATCGGTCATTGCCGGAGCGGCAGTGAAAATCAGCTCGCAGGGCACCGGTCTTACTCGCGAAGCGAAGACCGACGGGTCGGGACACTATCTCGTACCACTGCTGCCGGTGGCGGTGTATACCATCCGAGTGGAGTTTCAGGGTTTCCAGACCACTGAGCAGAAAGATGTTCGTCTGCAAGTCGACGAGCAGCGCGAAGTCGATTTCACGCTGAACCCCGCCTCCGTCGCCTCGACGGTTGAAGTCAGCGCCAACGAAGTTGCCGTTGAAACCACCAACGCATCCCTTGGCCAGGTGGTTACCGCCGAGCAAGTGGCGGACATGCCCTTGAATGGGCGCGACTTCGTCCAACTGGCGAGCCTGACGCCGGGAGCCACGCAAGAGACGAATCCGAACAGTTTTTTCACTCAAGGCGCGGACAGCGAAGTAGCCGCACGCGGCTCGTTCTCTTTGTCGGTCGGCGGGTCCCGTCCTAACAGCACGGACTGGCTTCTTGACGGCGTCGACAATAACGAATTGACCGCCGGCGGCATTGGGATTTTTTCCTCGATCGACGACATACAAGAGTTCAAGGTCTTGACCTATAACTACTCCGCGGAATACGGCACGCGCGCTGGTCCCACGGTGCTGGTGACGACGAAATCAGGCTCCAATGGCTTCCACGGATCGCTGTACGAGTTTCTGCGCAACACTTCCCTGGATGCCAAGAGCTTCTTTGCAACCTCCGCGGAAAAATTCAATTTGAATCAGTATGGCGGCTCGATCGGCGGGCCCATCCAAAAAAATAAGACCTTCTTTTTTCTCGATGGCGAACAAAAGGACCAGCGCCACGGCATTGCGTTTACGGGATTGATTCCCACGCTGGCCATGCGGAATGGCGATTTTAGCGCAGACAACTATGGCAATCCCGTTACAGGATTGGTGATTTCGAATCCGTATATGCTAGGAGCTTCAACAGCCCCCGGCACCTATCCAAGTATCTATTTCCAGTGCGATGCTTCGGGTAACCCTTTGCCCGCCGCCGCAAACGGACAACAGCCTCAGGGAACGCCCTGTAATAAGATACCAACTGGTTCGACTGGCTTGGCAAATAACATCGGACAAGCCTTGCTTAACCTTTACCCCCCGCCCAATGCCAACGCCGGTTGCACGAACTGTTCCTTCAACTTCGTCAACCAACCCGTGCGCAGTCTTGACGAGACCAAGTTTGACGTTCGTTTAGACCATAATATTTCTAACGACGACAGCGTGTTTGGCCGTTTTAGCTACGATCAGGCGGGTTCCTACGTACCAGGAGGCGGTGGAGTTGGATCGTTCGCCGAGGCCAGCGCATTCGGCAGCAATCAGCGAATTATCAATCACGCGCGCCAAATTGCCATCGGCGAAACTCACACCTTTTCCCCGACGACGGTGAATCAGGCTACTTTTGGTTACAACCGTATTTTCGACTACATTCTTTCGCAGGGTACAGGGACTTGCGCCTCCAATACGCTCGTGCCCGGCGGAATCCCGGGGGCCAACCTTGGCTGCCCGAACGGCGGCGCAACCTGCTCCGCCGGGGCCTATAGCTGCGGCTTGGTTTCCACCTTGATGGAGGGTGGATATTGGTCGCTGGGCGATCGCGGTTACACCCCGTTTCAGGGTGGAACCAATATCTTCTCGTTTGCTGATTCTCTCGCCCTGATTCGTGGCAAGCACGACATCAAGGTGGGAATCGATATACGCGCGAACCAGATGAACGTAGGCGCTGAGGCCTTTCAGGATGGATTCTGGATCCCCGGCGCAATTGGCACCTTTAGCGGCTTTAGCAATGGCACTGGCCCTGGCACGGTGAATATTCAGGGGAACGACGCAGCGGATGTCCTGCTCGGCCTGTTAGGCGTCTCCGAGCACGATCAGACCTACAACGGGCCCGTCACCGGCCGCCGCTGGAAAACTTTCCGGCCCTTCATTCAGGATGATTGGAGAGTCACCAAAGACCTCACCCTCAATCTTGGCTTTGCCTACAATATGACCACTCCCATCTCGGAAGAACATGGCCGGATGGCAGACTTCATTCCAACTACAGGGCAGTTGCTCGTTGCGAACCAGGGGGGTGTGGGTTCGTCGGCTGGCGTGAACATGGATTGGACGGGTTACGAGCCGCGCATTGGTCTGGCGTATAAGTTGCTCGGCAGCGACAAGACTGTCCTCCGGGCTGGCTTCGGCATCTTCCACGATTCCTCTTGGAGCCAGGGCGCCCAGGGGCTGTGGCAGAATCCGCCATTCTTCGCTGAGTCCGACCAGTTTGGGCTTGCACAAAACTCTGGAATAACATTTGCACCAACCGTGGAAGTCGGCTGCCCGTCCGCGACCGCTTACTGTAACAACTTACCCCCAGGCGCCCCAATTACTTACGCCGTTACGGGCGTTAGTATGTCCAGCGCCTTTATCCCTTACCCCACCCCGCCCACGCTATCGTCATTCTCCGGGACACTGTTTACCCAAGCAACGAATTTCAAACACGGTATGGTTGAGCAGTTCAACTTTAACGTTGAACGCCAGTTGCCCGGGAATGTCGTGCTCACTGCCGGCTACGCAGGCGCACGCGGCCATCACATTCTGCTCTCCGGAAATGACTTGAACACCACCGGCCCGGCAACATGCGTTCCCGGAGGCTCCTACACCATTGGGTGCAATCCGAACGGCTCCCAGTATGTGCCAAGCTATATACTGCCGCAAGGGAACGCTGTCTTGTTATTTGGCGATGTCGGCCAGACCACTTACAACTCGCTGCAAATCAAAGCGGAGACCAAGACGCCACGCTATGGCCTCTATGCTCTGATAAGTTACACCTATTCCCGCACTTACGATAACGGTCTGTCCGATGGTTTGGGTTCCGAGTTAAGTGCCCCCTATTTCCCGCTCCCGAACTGGCAGAAGCTGGATTGGGGCTTGTCACAGATCAACCTCGATAACAACTTCACCGCCAGCGTCATCTATGACTTGCCCTTAGGCAGAGGCAAAAAATTCGGCGGCAACTGGAATGGCGCAGCCAACACAGCGCTTGGAAATTGGCAAGTGACACTCATCGAACATATCTCTTCCGGATTTCCAGTTCCCCTGATCGACAGCAGTAACCAGTCTGGAGTTTCATTCAACAACGGCGGCAACGGAAACAACTATAACCGTCCTGACCAGGTTAGCGGTTGCAACGCCCAATCGGCCAACCACGGCCAGCAGCAGTGGATTAACACAGCCTGTTTTAGGACGGCGCCTTCGGGCGAACTCGGGAACGCGAATCGTGTTCCTGTCATTGGCCCGGATTTCGTCAACACCGACTTCTCCATCATCAAACAATTCGCCTTACCGAGGGAGGGCATGGGCTTGAACTTCCGGGCGGAGTTCTTCAACCTCTTTAATCATGCCCAGTTCGGTATGCCGGTGAACGACATAGGCGTGGAGACCGTCGACCCCGTCACTGGCCAGATTCATACCAACGGGTTTGGCGAGGTGAACTCGACGGTGAACAACCCACGTCTGGTGCAATTCGCCCTCAAGCTTACGTTCTAGGGGCAGACCGAGACGTAGGCTGGTTTGCAGCAAGATCAACGAAGGAAACAACGAAGATGGGGCCTATGCTGTCGCGTCGGCCTCAGCTTTTTCTCGTAACTCTGCCCAATTGAGGCGCTTGCATGGCTCTGCAAAAGAGCCATCCGCAGGCGTTCCAGCGCTGGATCTGTAACTCCTTATTCTTCAAAGACCTGGAGCGATCACTCGGAAAATCGCCTTCCAGTGATAACCATGTTATTGATTTATAAATACATTACAGGTAATGCCTTATTTATCAAAGACTTGAAAAATATTAAGCTCCTAAGTCTCTGAGTTTAAAAGGACGCATGGAGAGGGGTCTCTTTACCGTTCTGAGTCCTTGCCGCGAAGTGATACCACAAATCCCTGAATCTCGCGCCGCTTTCGCTCCGTGTCCTCTTTTGTCTTCTTCGCCAACTGGTCGTGAAGTTCAAGTTCTTCTTGAGCTTTCACCTTCTCGCCCGTTCGCGTGTACGCTTGCGCCAGCCGATAGTGCGCTTCCTCCAAGGTGTCGTCGTTCGGCCGACTGACGCTCTGAAGACTGACGCTTCCCGGACTGATGACCGCCGAGTTAGCGCTCTCCGCACCAACTTCAATCGCCTCCCGATACGCGGAAATCGCCCGCGCAAAATCGCTGCGCTGCGAATAGAGAATCCCCAATTGCAGATATGCGATGCTAAGCTTCGAATCGAGATGCACCGCCTTCAGCAGCAGCGATTCCACTTGCGCTGAAAGCTCGGTTTTATCTGGCGAATCCGCTGACTGCTCTTTCAATTCTTTCGCTGATTGTTTCCACAGACTGACAGCGTAATAGTAATTCGCGAGTGCATTGTCCGGCTGTAGCTGGGCGAATCGCGCCAATCTCTCCGATGATCCCTCCGACGGAGTGGTTTCGACACTCTGCATTTTTCCTAAAAATACGTACGGAGTCGGATTGTCGGGGGCGAGATCGGAAGCCTCGACCAGACACTGCGTCGCCTGATCGTAGGAACCGCGCGCGTACAAGGCAACGCCGAGCGCGATCAACATCCGTACAGACTGGGGAAACACGCGATTGCCTTTTGTGAACACTTCGGTTGCCGGTTCGAGCGCGCGATGTGTCAAGAGCTCGGTTCCCCAGTCGAACAAGTTCGGTTCGCTGGGGTCGAGTTCGGCCGCGCGCTGGTACTCGCGAACTGCTTCGAGTGGATTGCCGAGCTGCTCCTGCGCCTCGCCAAGCAAGTGATGAACCTCAGGGTCGCTCGGTTTCAGCTGCGAAGCTCGTAGCAGGTAGGGAACGGCCTCGGCCGATTTTCCTCGATCGGCGAGCAATTTTCCGAGATGTTGATTTGCCGCAAAACTCTCCGGCTCGCGTGCCACTGCGTCGCGTAACGAAGCTTCGGTAACGTCGGATTTCGCCGCCGTCGAACTCGCATCCGGATCCTTTTCCTTGCTCAGCGAAAGCGTCGCCCTGGCGAGTGCCTCCGTGGTGCGGAGCACCGTGTCGGAACCGTGTCCCCCGGAATTGGTGGCTTGCGTCACGCCCGCCACCGTGAACTGAGGTTCGTCGAAAAATTCGGGCGCTCGTGTGCCAGACTTTCCAGATGTCTTCGGAGGTCTGAGCGTGAGGTCGATTGTTTTCGTTTCGTTCTTAGTCAGGACCAGGGGACCGAAGAGGGTTTGCCCATATCCCTTCATTTCTGCGCGCACCGTGAAAGCGCCCTCGCCAAGAGACGCAAAGCTATACTTTCCTTCGGAATCCGCGTGTGTGAAAACTGAAGCGTTGGCTTGCCGTCCCGTTCGTTGTAAGATGACGACCGCGTCCGCCACCGGCCTGCCGCTGGAGTCGCGCACATGCCCCTGTAGAGTTCCCTGAAGAGTGACGCTGCCGGTGTCCTTCGGAGATTGTGCCCGACAGGGAGCGGGAACCGCCATCGACATTAATGCCAATGCGAGGAGGGCGAAATGAACATCACACTTTCCCAGGTGGCTGGAGGTCACGCGGATTGGCTCCTAAAAAAGCAGAAAGCGGCGCTCGCTGAACATTCGTTGCCGTCATTCTATCCCATGTGTCGGCTCTAATAATTTGGCGGAGCGGCGAGAATAGGCTTTACAATTGCACGCTCTCCAAAAGTTTGAGGTTTACGGATGAAGCTGGGCTGGCTCACGAGTTTCTTCGCGATTGCAGTGGCAATCCTGATTTCGATGACATGTCTTCCGTCCGAAAGTCAGGTGGCCCAAAACGACAAACGCAAAGTCATCATCGATCAGGACGCATCCGGTCCGGCCGGCAGCGATCAGCAAGCGATCCTGCTGCTGATCCAGTCTCCGCAGACGGAGGTCTTGGGCATCACCGTGGTGACCGGCGATGCCTGGGTGACCGAAGAAGTCGCGCACACCTTGCGCATGCTCGAACTGATCGGACGAACCGATATCCCTGTGGTTCGCGGAGCCGAATATCCGCTGGTCAGGACTAAGGAAGAGACCGAGCAATGGGAGCAGCGCTATGGCTCGGTGGTGTGGTTGGGGGCGTGGACTCCGAAGTATTATCACCCACCCCGAGAACTGGGAGAAATGCCGGAAGGGAAGCCTACCACCAAGGCCGCTGAAGAAGACGCTGCTCATTTCCTGGTGCGCATGGTCCGTAAATATCCGCACGAAGTCACGATTTATGAGGGCGGTCCGATGACCAACCTGGCCCTCGCAATCTCGATCGATCCCGAATTTGCCAGCTTGGCGAAAGAGTTAGTGTTCATGGGCGGCAGTCTGAATCCGCAGACCGACGATCCCGAGTTTGCAAACGATCCACGCCACGAATTCAATCTCTGGTTCGATCCCGAAGCGGCGCATATTGTGCTGCGGGCGCCGTGGAAGCGGATGGTCTCCACGACAGTCGATATTTCCGTCAAGACCAGAATGACCAATGAGCTGATCAAAAAGGTCAAGGCGGGCAGTTCGCTGGCAGCGCAATACATCGGCAAGTACGAGCACTTGCATGGTCCTTATAACTATCTGTGGGACGAACTCACGGCGGCGGCCTGGCTTGATCCGACTTTGATCACGAAGAAAGAACCCCGATACATGGACGTGAATCTGGCTCGCGGCCCCGGCTACGGCGATACGCTCACCTGGTCCGATTCGGATAAACCCAAGCGCGAGATGCCGTCGGTGGAAGTGCAACTCGACCTGGATACGGGCAGGTTCTACAAAATGTATGTGGATTTGTTGACTGCATCGACGCCGCAGCCGGGGAAGGCAGCGCATTAGAGAGACCGGCTAGCGTCCCAACTGATCCAGCATTTTCTGTGCTTGCTCGTTGCCGGGATGCTGCTTGAGCAGTTCGAGCAGCACGGATCGAGCTTTGTCGGGAGCGTCCTCGACAGCATAGACTCGCGCCAGGTTCAAATAAGCCTGCTCGAAAGCAGGCGCCAGGCGGATGCATTGCTCAAAGGTTGCCACGGCCTCATCGCGCCGCTGCGTGCGGAGATAGAGAATTCCCAGATTGTTCAGCGCTTCAGGATAAACCGGACGCAATTTCAGCGCTTTCTGTAGAGAATCGAACGCCCGCACTGTGTCGTCATTTTGCGCGAACACCATTCCCAGACCGTAATTCGCCTCCGCGTCGTTGGAGTAGAGTTCCAGCGCCCGTTCGTAAGTCTGGCGGGCATCGTCCCAGCGCTTCTGCTGGCGATACGCGCTGCCCAGATTATCGAGCGCAATCATATGATCGGGGCTCAGTTTGAGCGCCTCCTGAAAGTAACCGATCGCCTCAGCGGTGCGGCCTTCACGCGCGGCCAGCAAGCCCAAGTTGTTCCAGCAATTTGCCAAAGTGTCAGGATAGCTGGCGGGTAGTTTGAGTGCGCGTTCGAAACTCTCACGGGCCTCGACGCTTTTTTTCTGGTCGAGAAACACGCTGCCAATCCCGTAAAGAGCCTCGGCGCTGGTTGGATCGTCGCGCAGGGCTATCTGAAACGAAGCGGCGGCTTGTTCCATATAGCCGCGCTGAAAAAATACGGAACCGTAGGAGAGGTAGTTGCGGCCAAAGTCGATAGTGTCTGTCACACCTGGAAAGGGAAGTGCCCGGCTTATTCTTTCTGCTCCGGTTTGAGGGATGTGCCGGAAGTCGTATTCAATATGCTCTGTGTTCACCGGCCCTTGATAAACCTTGACGATTTCTCCTCTTGCGTTGACCAGAAATGAGGTTGGAAGCGCGAGATCGCGATGCCGGTCGAAAATGTAACGATAGAGAATGTTATAGATGGCGGCTATGTCCTCGGACCCGCGCAGGATCGGAAACGAAAGATGCCGCTCCCGTAACACTGCCTGGAACTCTTGCTCATTCGCCGAGCTGTCGAGATTCACGGAAAGCAGTTGAAGGCCTTGAGTCGCCCAATCCGCATGATGCTGATTGAAGACTTTCCAGTCTTCTCCACACCGCCCTGCTCTGGCGGTCCAGAAGTTTAGCAGCACCGATTTTCCGCGCCGGGAAGACAGAGCGTGCATCTGACCTGCGAGATCTGGGAGAGAAAAATCGGGGGCCTCGACGGGCGCCAGGAGCCAGGTCTCAGCCGTGGTCGGCAGGATTTCGCTGTGCTGGGGCATCGCGTCTGCTGTCTTAGCGCTTGCGCTTCCGGCATTCGCGAATTGGTCTCGCCCTGCCTGATCTTTGAAAGGTTCGATTCGAGACGGCTCGGACCCTTCTTCAATCCACACGCGGTGATTGACCGGCAAATCACGGAGTTTCTGCACGACTCCGCTCGGCCATCGAATCGACGCATGCACTGTGCCCTTCGCCGCTCCCAGGCCAAAGAAGACATCTTTGCTGTGCTGCGAAAGGAATCCCGAGCCAGCTTGCACTGATCTGCTTTGCAACGCCCTAGTCTGGCGGGCCAGTTCCGTTTCCACCGTGACTACCGCGCCAATGGCATCACGATTGCTTTTCGTACCGCGCAGACGGAAGGCGATCGACGGAGGCAGGCTCTCCATTACATTCTTCAAAACCCGCAACTGCGGCCCATTGCGGTTCTTCAGGAAAACTTCCTGACGGCCATCATGATCGAAATCCGCGAGCGCAAATGCCCGCCCGTCTTCCAGAAAGTCCAGTCCCACGGCGCCTGAAATATCGGAAAACGTTCCATCGCCATTGTTCGAGTAGAAAATATTTCGCTCGTATCCGCTCCACGTGCCATCGGCGCGGATCAACTCGTTAACCGCACTCCATCCCTGTTCATAGTCGTGGGACGGCTTGGCCTCATCGGGCGAATCGGCGACTACCTGCCGCCAGAAGAAGCTGTTCAAGTCCTCGCGCGACGGGCCGCTAACCATACCGTTAACGATGTAGAGATCGGGAAGACCGTCGTGATCAAAATCCCAGGAATCGCTGGACCAAGCCCAGCGCCCGATGCCGACGCCGGCGGCGCGTGTTGTATCGTCGAAAGTCGCGCCGCCATTGCGTGACACATTGCGAAAGCTATTTCGAAACAGCGAATTGCCCATGGCGTGTTTGTGGTAGAGCGCGCGAGTTTCCGGAGACGCATTTCTTTTGAAAACATCCTGCATCGAAATACGCTCGCCCGCCGCCGTCCACATGTCGGCGACGTAGAGGTCTTCCGCGCCGTCATTGTCGTAGTCAAACCAGCAAACGCTCATCCCCGCGCCAATATCCTCAACTCCCGCTTGGGGAGCGATATCGGTAAACGTTCCGTTGCCATTGTTGCGGTAAAGATTTTTTCGTCCGAAATCATTCACCACATAGAGATCGGGCCAGCCGTCGCGGTTGAAGTCATTCCACCCGCAACAGAAGCTGAAGCGCGTGTTGTTCTGGTTGAGATTGGTCACGGCAGTTACGTCGCGAAACGTGCCGTCGCGGTTGTTGCGCATCATGAAATTCGGAGGCCCGTTCTCGGCCGCGTAATACGGGGATGGATATTTGTATTGGTCAGTGCCCCGGTAATAAATGTACAGGCAGAAATAGATATCGATCCAGCCGTCGCGGTCATAGTCTGCTACGGCAGCGCCCGTAAACGTGCCTTGCGGCGGGTTGGCAAACTGAAACGCGTCCGCCTTCTGGCGAAACTTGCCGTTGCCTTCGTTCAGGAACAACATCGGCCCCGTCGCGCGCACCACGATCAAATCCTGACGCCCGTCGTTGTCGACGTCGACAATCAGGGCGCACGCCGTATTTTCGAGGACGCCGACACCCGACGCTTCGGTGATGTCCTCAAACGTGCCGTCGCCCCGATTTCGGTAGAGCCGGTTTGGAAGCCCGGCCGGTTGGCAGACGTAGAGATCGTCAAATCCATCGCCATCGATGTCGCCAATCGAAACCCCGTTGTGGCCATAAACATCGATGCCGCAAGCGCCGTCGAGCATCGTCCGCCAGTAGTCGGTTCCATGGAGAAGCTGCGATGAATATGACGCATTGCCACCGAGCGCTGCGGCCGCGATGTCGATATAGCCGGGACCGGCGGACCGGCTTTGCGTTTCTTCCAGCGTCTGCCAGTTACGCAGGTGCAACTCGCCGGACGCAGATCCTTCCTGAGCAGATCGGTCCCACGCGATTTGCCAGTACCCCACGCGCTGTTCTCGGTAGAAGCCGTTGCCGGTGGCAACCAATTCATAACGGACGCGAGTCTGGAGCTGGCGAGGAGATGCCGCTGCTGGCATGGATCCAGCGTCGATGTTCGTCATCTGAAACTCAGCCGTGAGAATCTTCGAAAAGCCACTCAGGGACGACGCTAGGTCTTGCAGAAATTCGTTCCGGCCAAGCGCAGGGTGCGGATCGAAAGTGTTGTGGCGAACTTCGATCGGCGGCCCCGGGCGCACAATTTTGGATTCGGTCGACCGGAGGGAGGATCCTGAGAAAGCGGGCGCAAGAACTCGCTCGACGGCTTGCAGATCTTGCGGAGAGTGCCGTAGACCGGAACTCCACTGCGCAAAGATGGCCGCGATCTCATCCGCGTATTTTTCCATGACAAAATCGTCGAAGCCGGACTGCGTTTTCAGCAGCAAGGCGTCGAGCGGTCTGGGCGTTCGGTAGTGAGGCTGCAGGTGGAATTCACAATTTGCCGAGGCTGTGTTGGGCGAGTCGAGAATATAGCCTGAAGGGAAAGGGAAGCTGCGCAGGTTGGCTGGAATCAGCGCCGCCGAAGCACCCTGGCAGCAGCGAGCCAAAAAATCGCGCCGGCGAAGGTCCACGGGACCCGGTGCGGGTGAATTCCGCATCTTTTCTGGTTGACTCAGAACGATGTCTCCCCGACGCCCACGTGTGGCCTGAAATTAGCACTCGCGAACACCACCGTCAAGATTCGACCACTATTTCGAAGCTAAAACGAAAATCCCTGCTGCCAAGGCCGATCAGGCGTTACAATGTCCCACTCTTCTTCTTCGCGAAATCGAAGTGAGTATGAAAACAACAAAGGTGTCGGTCGCGATGCGCGAAAGCCTGCTTCGTGCAGCGCGCAAAGTGATGAAGAACGCCTATGCACCTTTCTCCAAGTTCAGAGTTGGTGCGGCAATCCTCACTTCCAAAGGCCAAATCTTCACGGGATGCAATGTCGAGAATTCTTCCTACGGAATGACCAACTGCGCCGAGCGTACCGCGATCTTCTCTGCGATCGCTGAGGATGGACCCGATCTCGAGATTCGTGCCGTCGCGGTCGCCAACGATCAGGGGGTTCCATGCTCGCCGTGCGGCGCTTGCCGACAGGTCATTTATGAATTCGGGCCACGCGCCGTTGTTTTTTACGAGGGTGAGAAAGGCCCGAAGCAAAGCCTTATTACCGATCTTCTGCCGGAGGGTTTCCGCCTCAAGTGAGCCAGCCCAGTGTTTCGCAATCCCAATTTCGCGTCATCGATCTCATCCGCAAAAAGCGCGATGGCGGCGCATTATCCGCGGCTGAGATTGAGTACCTCGTTAGTGGCTGCACCAAGGACGCAGGCAGCATCCCCGATTACCAGATGGCCGCGTGGCTCATGGCAGTTGTGTTGCGCGGGATGACTCGCGAGGAGACCGCCGCGCTGACCCACGCCATGTTGTACTCCGGCGAAGTCCTCGATCTCGGCTTTCTGCCCGCGAAAAAAGTGGACAAGCACTCCACTGGCGGCGTCGGAGACAAGACCTCGCTCGTGCTCGCGCCGCTGGTTGCTGCCGGAGGCCTGTTCGTTCCCATGATTAGCGGCCGAGGGTTGGGCCATACCGGAGGCACGCTCGACAAGCTCGAATCCATTCCCGGATTTCGCGTGGGCTTATCTGTGTCCGAGTTCGAGCGTGTTCTTAAGGCCTGCGGATGTTCGATGATCGGCCAGACCGAGAAGATCGCTCCCGCCGACCGCAAACTGTACGCATTGCGCGACGTTACGGGGACGGTCGAGAGTCCGTACCTGATCTGCGCTTCCATCATGAGCAAGAAATTGGCGGAAGGCACCGATGCGCTCGTGCTTGACGTAAAGACGGGATCCGGCGCCTTTATGAAAAAAGAAGAAGACGCCGTTTTCCTCGCCGAACTCATGGTCGAGACTGGTGAACGCATGGGGAAGCAGATGGTCGCGCTCATCACCGACATGAACCAACCGCTGGGACGCATGGTCGGCAACGCGCTCGAAGTACAGGAGTGTATCGAGGTATTGCACGGCGGCGGCCCGGCAGACCTGCGTGATCTCTGTCTCGAACTGGCGGCGTGGATGTTCTTTCTCGGCGGAGTATCCAAGACCGTAGCACGTGGGAAGCAGCTTTCCGAACAAATGATCGCCTCCGGGCAGGGTTTCGAGAGATTCCGCCAGATGGTGGAGTTGCAAGGAGGCGACATCGGCACGATCGACGATCCCGCGCGCTTACCCGGCACCGATCACCGCGTCGATGTGCCGAGTTCACAGTCCGGATATGTGACAGCAATCGCCTGCGAACTGGTTGGCACGGCCTGCGTCATTCTCGGTGGAGGGCGTGAACGCAAGGAAGATTCTGTCGATCCCGCGGTCGGAATCGTTGTGCATAAGAAAATCGGCGACAGCGTTGCTACCGGCGAGGCGCTCTGCACCATTCACTGCCACTCCGACGCGCAAGCCGCGCGTGCAAAAAAGTTGCTGGAGGAGAGTTATCAAATCGAAGCCGCTCCGCCTGTGCACAAGCCAGCTCTGGTTCATCGCGTGATTTACAAAGGCGAATACTGACTCACGAATACTAACTGACCAAGGGGATAAAAATGGGACGTTTTACCGGCATTCTCGGTCTGTTCACCATGTTGGGTCTCGCCTACGCGTTCTCTACCAACCGCCGCGCCATCCGCCTGAAGACGGTGGCGTGGGGGCTCGGGCTACAGGCTGTCTTCGCCATTTTTGTTCTGAAGAGTGACGTCGGCCGTACGCTTTTTCAAAAGGCCGGTGCCGCGGTAAGCCGGCTTTTGGGCTACGCCTTTGCCGGCTCGCAATTTGTCTTTGGAGATCTCGGGAAACAGGGCTCGCACCTCGGTTTTTATTTCGCATTCCAGGTTTTGCCGACGGTGATCTTCATCTGCGCCCTCTTTGCCGTACTCTATTACCTCGGCGTCATGCAGTTGGTAATCAAGGCCGCTGCATGGCTGATGATCCGGCTGATGGGGGTGAGCGGTGCGGAATCATTAAATGTGGCGGCCAGCATTTTCATGGGCCAGACCGAGGCGCCGCAGACGATTCGTCCTTTTCTGGCCGACCTCACATATTCGGAATTGATGACAGTAATGACGAGCGGCATGGCGCATGTTTCCGGCAGCATCATGGCGGCCTATATCGCTTTCGGAATCGAGCCAAAACACCTGCTGAGCGCCGTCATCATGACCGCTCCCGGCACGCTCGTGATGGCCAAGATGCTGGTGCCCGAGACCGAGGTTCCCAGGACTGCGGGCCGCGTGGTGATGAGTGAGGAAGAGGTAGAGCTGGAAAAGAACGAAAATCTTCTGGGCGCCATCGCGCGCGGCACCACCGATGGTTTGCATATGGCGCTGAATATCGCCGCCATGCTGATTTCGTTCCTGGCGCTAATCGCCTTGCTCGATGGAATCATGGGCGGAATTCACGCCCACATAGCGTGGTTTCCCTCGAGCCTCGAAGCCATCCTCGGTGTGTTGTTTGCGCCCGTTGCATGGGTGATTGGAATTCCCTGGCATGACTGCCGTTTGATTGGCAACCTTCTGGGCGTACGCATGGTGCTAAATGAACTGGTGGCATTCTCCATGCTTGGCCCGCAGAAGGCGGTGCTTGATCCGCGCTCGTTCACGATTGCGACATTCGCGCTTTGCGGCTTCGCCAACTTCAGTTCTATCGGCATTCAAATGGGCGGCATTGGGGCACTCGCTCCAAACAAACGAGGAGAACTCGCAAAACTCGGTATCCGCGCCATGCTGGCCGGAACCATGGCCAACCTGATGTCGGCCTCGATTGCGGGCATGCTGTTGTGACGGGCGAGACGCCCGTCGCTCCAGTGGGTCGTTTATCGCGCGTTTGCCGAACCCAGCGCTTTCAGGACTTCCGCAGTGGTAACCAGCCTAGCCCCCAGACTGTGCAATTCCGCCAGACTCTTTTCGCCAACCTCCGCGGCCAAGGTTTCGATCGCGTCGCAAACCACCGCCACCCGCCGCTTTCGCTTGAGCAAGCCCTTAACCGCTAAACTGACGCAGTATTCCGTCACTACTCCAAACACGACAAATTCCGCCGCATTCCCCAATCGTTCCATTAACTCGTCCGCATGGAGGCTCTCAAAAATGTCCAGCGTCTGCTTCTCTATAATGATCTGCCGATACTTGAACAGGTCCTCAGGTAGCCTGGCATTGACGTCGTTCTCCAGGCGAACACAATTGTCAGCCAGCGCTTCTGGAACAAACTCAGCCCCAACCGTCCCTTTCACGCAATGGGGTGGAAACTGCTGGAACTCCGGATCGTTCGCCGTATGGAAGCAGCCGTGCGAAACCAGAAAAACTTCTCCGCGCCGCGCCGCATCCGTCAGCTTGCGGATATTAGGCAGAAGTCTCTCCGCACCGGACACGTAAAGTTTGCCACCCGGCAGCATGAAGTCCGCCTGCACATCCACTTCCCACAGGATGTAATTGCGAGATTGCATTCCATTCCCCGCGCCTCTCACTCCATCCCCAGCGACGCGGCAACCGACTTTTTATATTCTCGCGCCTTGGCTATCGCTGCCGCTTCGTCGACGGTCAGCAGCTTGTGATCGCGCATCACGATGCGGCCGCCGATCATGACCGTCTCCACATCGCTGGCTTTCAACGCGTATGCAATCTGCGCGTAAACGTCGTACATCGGCACCGCGTTGGGCTCGTCCAGATCGATCAGAATTATGTCTGCCTTTTTTCCCTTATCGAGAGAACCAATCTCTTTTTCCATGTGCAGAGCTCTGGCGCCGTCGATCGTTGCCATCTCCACGACCGCCAACGCATTCAGCGCCAGTGGACTCATTTTCGTAATCTTCGCCAGCTTGGCCGCCAAATCGATTTCTTCCATGAGGTCGAGATCGTTGTTGCTGCCTGCCGGGCCGTCGGTTCCGAGGCCGACCGCGACCCCCGCCTCGCGCGTTTCAGGCACGGGTGCAACGCCGCTCGCCAGCATCATGTTGCTTGACGGATTATGCACGCACCCCACGTTGTGCTGCGCGAGAATCTTGCGGTCTGCCGCGTCCACAAAGATGCAATGCGCGGCAACCACATCGGGACCAAGCACCCCGATCCGCTCCAGATATTGCACCGGCGATGCCCCATTCTGCTTCTCGCTGTCTTCCCATTCCTTTTTCATCTCCGCCACGTGAATCAGGATGGGCGCGTTATACTTCCGCGCCAGAGCGACGGCATCCTGCAAGGTCGTTTGCGAGCAGGTGTAAATCGAATGCGGAGCTACGGCCGCATGAATCAACGGATCGCCTTGCCACTTCTTCAAGAACTTCTCGGTGTATTCGAGCATCGCGGCTTCGGTTTTATTGTCAGGCGCGGGAAAATCGATCCACGTTTCGCCAAGCACGCCGCGCATACCGGCTGTCTTGGTTTCCTCGGCGACGGCGTCTTCGAAGTAGTACATATCCGCGAAAGTGGTTATTCCCGAGCGGATCTGTTCGGCTGCCGCCAGCCGCGTTCCCCAGCGAACGAACGTCTCGGTGACATTCTTTTTCTCGGCGGGGAAGATGTATTTGTACAGCCAGTCGTTGAGCGTCACATCGTCGTGCAGGCCGCGAAACAGCGTCATCGGGACGTGGGTATGACCGTTGATGAATCCCGGGAGCACCAGTTTGTTTTTCGCATCGATGTTCTGGCGGCTCTCGTACCGCGCTTCCAGTTCCGCGCGTGGGCCGACCGCGACAATCGTGTCCCCGGCCACCACGACCGCCCCGTCGTTATAGATGTGGCGTGCGCCGTCCATGGTGACGACTGTCCCGGTGATGATCGTATCGGCGGATTGTTTTGTCGATTGGGCGGAAAGGAAAATTGAGAGAGACACCTGAAAGACACAGAACAGGCAGCACGCGCTTCTCTTTTTCATGTTGTTTGGTATTTGTATATCAGTCTGCCATCTTTTTGTACAACACCTGGAGTCCTTTTATGTTTTCGGGCGCGAAGGATGTGAATGCGCCAGCACCCGCCCCTTTGCAAGAACCGCAAGGAGCGGGGCACCCCTGGTTGGTATTTCAGAATTAATTTGCGTACAGTTCCGATAATGTCAGGGGCCGATGTAAAGTAGGGTCTTTGACTATGCCCCGAACTCGCATCCCACACGTAGGATATGTTGCCATCCAAGCCGGGCTCGCCGCAGTCTTTCTCATCGTTCTCCTCCCGACCGTTTCTGCCTTTCCGCAGGCAGTCCAGGTCGCTCCCGAAAAGCGGGCCCAGCTTGAAGCTGCCATTTCTCGCTTTATGGCCGCCAACAGCACTCCCGGAATTTCAGTGGCCGTGGTGGAGAACGGTGCCGTCGAATGGACTGCGGGATTCGGCACTGCGGACCTCGAAGAGTTTGTTCCCGCAACTTCTCACACCCTGTATCGGCTGGGGTCGATCTCAAAATCAATCACAGCAACTGCGGCCCTGCTGCTCTGGCAGGCGGGCAAACTTGACCTTGACGCTCCGGTTCAAAAATATTGCTCGGTTTTCCCGGAGAAAGACACGCCCATCACCACCCGCGAGCTTCTCGGCCACCTGGGCGGAATTCGCCATTACAAATCTGAATCGCAGGACGATCCCGAAATCGGCAACACGAGGCACTTTCTGAATCCGATCCAGGGTGGACTCGATTTTTTCAAGAACGATCCGCTCGTCGCCAAGCCCGGGACCGAGTTCCACTACTCCACACAGGGATTCACGCTGGTGGGCTGCGCCATCGAAGGCGCGTCGGGAGAGAACTATGTGGATTACGTCCGCAAAAATGTGCTGACGTCCGCCGGCATGACGCATACGGTGGTCGACGACCGCTTTGCCATTGTTCCATTCCGTACACGTTTTTACAGTAAAGATAAGTCGGGAGCCATTACGAACGCCGATTTCCTCGACTCAAGCTACAAGATACCCGGCGGCGGCTGGCTGTCGTCCGCTGAAGACATGGCTCAATTCGAAGTGGCCATGCTCAATGACCGCATTGTCGCTCACTCAACGCGCGACCTGATGTGGACTCCCCAGACGCCGACCGACGGCAAGGAAGATCGCTATGCCCTCGGTTGGGGTACGGGAAAAGATCTGGGCGTGTTGGACGTTGGCCACGGAGGCGGCCAGCAGGGAACCAGCACTTTTTTCATGATTGTTCCCGAGCGGCGCGCCGGGGTCGTCGTCCTGATCAACCTTGACGGAAGCCCTGCCTCCGATCTCGCGACTGAGTTGATAGAAATTGTGCTCGCGGCGGCGCCTGCGTCCGCAAAATAGCCGTTGTTGAAAACACCCCGCGGCTCACGGCAAAACAAATGCGCGCAGCCGGGGAGGCTACGCGCAGGAAGGAATGCCTTATAGATTATCGGCCGGCTGCCATAGCCATCGCTCGTGGCTGTGTTTGTTCCGCCCGATCGACGTATAACTCGTATGATTGATAAACGGCGAACAGCACCGCGGTCAGCGCTGCCAGCGTTGCCAGTACGTTGACGGTGGTGAAAGTGGAAACGATCGCGGTCAATCCCGCACCGATTACATAATTCGGGAAGGACCACAGGAAGACCTTGTGCCAGAGAACAAAAGGATTGCCACCCTCGGTCAGACCGATAATGCTTGCTACCGGAGCCGTGTTCGCCACAAAGTACGCCGCTGCGGCCAGCAGCAGATCCATTGTGCGGGTCGACGGGTGGGCGCCAAACATCCGGCTGTGGAAGACCAGGTAGGCGAGCCCCGCCGCGTTCAGCAGTGTGCAAGCGTTAAATACGAATTGGATTGATTTCCCTTTATTCCTTTCGGAATAGGACTGCGCGATTGCGGCCGTCACGGCTACGAGCAGGCTGGCGAACAATCCCAGCTGGGTGACCGCCAGAAGAATGACCGGCAGATTTCCAGACATCGAGCTCGTCATCCCAGGCAGCTTCACTTTGAATCGCGAACTGAGCGCCGCCGCCGCCAGCAGGAGAACCAACTGGGGCCAGGCCTGCGATTGCCATCCGACAACGGCGAACGACAGGGCGCACAGACTGGCCACGGCCACGATTCCGATCATCACTTTGGCTTTAATTGGAAGGTTATTTGTCATGGTAGTCTCCGAATATGGTGTCTCTCGGTTGTTTAGTTGTCTCCTGGGTCGCCACTGCTGAGTGCTGCAGTCGCACTGGCGGCGGAGGAAAGTGAGCCCCAGACCACGCTGCAGGCAGACTCGTAGGTTGCCCCCCAAACCACGCTCGTGGATCCCCAGACTACCGAGGTCCCTTCAATCGCCGCAGAGCCCCAAACCACGGAGTTTCCCCAGACCACTGAAGTTGCGCCCCAAACAACGCTGCTGCCGTTGAAATTCGCATCGGCAGTATTCGTGACCGTGACCGTACCGTTTGCGTGCAAGATCGCCGTCGGAGAAAGTGCTACTCCCGAGGCGAGGTTCGTATTCCCAAGGGCGGAGTCTATGTCCAGATACCCCGCACCGTAGGTGAAGATGTCGTACTCGTTGTTGTAAGTGTTGCCGTGCCGATCGCTTGACGAGGAGTATTGCCCAAAGCCTTTCCACGCTGTCTTCATCAAGCGCGCTTTCACTTGATCGGGAGTCAGCGACGAGCTCTGTTGCAACATCAGAGCCACCGCTCCGCTCACCACCGGCGCGGCCATGCTGGTTCCGCTCAAGACGTAGTACTTGGAGGTTCCGCTGGTTGGCCAAACCTCAAATTGCGGATAGAGCGTATCTAATGTGCTGCCCGCGACTCGCAAGGAGACTTGCCGGTTTCCCGGCGCGACCAGGTCGGGCTTCACGATATGGTCGATCGACGTCGGACCTTTGGAACTGTAGCTCGCGATCGTATCGTCCACACGCGTCGCGGTAAACAAGGTATCGGTCGCTCCCACCGTAATCGCGGCGGGATCGTTAGCCGGCACGCCGATGGTGCCGAAACCATCCGTCGGTGCATAGCGGCCGCTGTTGCCTGCCGCCACCACCACTACAATGCCGGCCTTCCAGGCGGCTTCCACTGCCTGGTCCACCGGATCGAGCGTGTAGCTCTCGAATATCGGACGCCCCAGCGACATATTGATGACGCGGATGTTGTATTTGCTTTTGAGAGCGATCGCTTGTTCAATCGCAGCGATTACACCGCTGTCCGTGCCGCATCCATTCTGGTCCAGCACGCGCAGGTTGATGAGGTTGACGTTTGGAGCCATACCGGCATAGATCGCCGCGTAGTGATTGGCGGTGCCGGAGCTGGCGCCCGTGCCGCCGACCAGGCCCGCAACGTGGGTTCCGTGTCCGAACTTGTCCGACGTTGTGGTATCGCCGGCGACAAAGCTCTGGTTATAGACCACGCGCGTCTTGCCGTTAGCATTGTTCAAGTCGGGGTGGGAACTGATTCCGGTGTCGATTATAGCTACGCCGATGCCGGTGCCATCCAGTCCATACTGCGAAGCCGCGATATCCGCTTCGACCGCAGTCGCAAACTCCTCGGTCTGAGGGTTCGAAGTCATCTGTACCGGACGATCTGGGGTGACGTAGAGGACGTTGGAATCGCTCTGCAATTCCGCCAGCATGCTGGCGGGCACAGTCATCGTCACTCCCCGGATTGTTTCCAGCCTGGAATGGACGGTTGCGCCTCGCGCAAGCATGGACGTGAAAGACGTGGTAGCGGGCATCGCGCGGTATTGAACGATCACCCGCACCATGCCGTTCGCGCCTGCCGGTGAGCGAAAGTCTGAAGAGAATTTATTCAACACGCTGTTGGCGCCAGCATGGGACGGAAGTGCCGATAGCACCGTCAATCCCAATGCGAGAGCTCGACTCCAAGCGCAAAACGCTGTGGCATTGCGACGACGGCCAGTTCGTCCGCTTGTGGCCTGCGATTTATCGATGTTGTTCATAAATTTACTAGTGGCTTTGCGAGAGAGGGCATACAAACCCGTTCTCGTGCCCAGCCTCTAATGGGCAATCGCAAGACCAATTGCGGCAGCCTAAATCCTGTCTTTACAGCCGCTTACGAAGAGCTTGCAACCGCGTTCAAGGGGACAAATTGGCTTGGGGACCGGGCTTTCGTCCGCCTGCGAATGCGTAACTGATTTGAAACAAAGGGTGGGCAGGCCGGGGAAGGCAATTTGGGACAGATTGGCCCAATACAGACTTGTATCTCAGCCTCGTGAAAGCAACGTCCTGAGGCTGAACTCGATTTTTCTGCCGTATCAGGCTTGGGCTGCGTTGCGACCGAGCACTGCGCGTAGCGGCTCGCTTAAGCCGCGCATCACGTGCTCAAATTGCGGGAGGTCGAGCGATTGCGGTCCGTCGGATAGTGCGCGCTCCGGACAGCGATGGACCTCAACGATAAGCGCGTCGGCTCCGACGGCGATCGCAGCGCGCGAAACCGGCCCAATCAGACTCTGCTTGCCCGTGCCATGCGAAGGATCGGCCACCACCGGGAGGTGCGACAGCTCTTTGGCCAGGGCGACAGCGGACAGGTCAAAAGTGTTGCGCGTAGCGGTTTCGAAGGTCTTGATTCCGCGCTCGCAGAGGGCGACCTGATCGTTTCCTCCGGAGAGCAGGTATTCGGCCGCCAGCAGCCACTCTTTCACCGTGGCCGATGGACCGCGCTTGAGCAGAATCGGCTTCTTGACAGTTGCGAGTCGGCGCAGCAAGGCGAAGTTCTGCATGTTGCGCGCTCCCACCTGGAGCATATCCGCATATTCACAGATCAGGTCGACGTCTTCTGTACTCATGACCTCGGTTACAACCGGCAGGCCGGTGAGTTCGCGAGCCTCGCACAAAATCTTCAGCGCTTCAATTCCCAAGCCCTGGAACTCGTAGGGGGAGGTGCGCGGTTTGTAGGCTCCGCCACGCAGCATTGTCGCGCCCGCGCGCTTGACTCCTTCAGCGGTCTCCAGCAATTGCTCGCGCGACTCCACCGAGCAGGGACCGGCAATCACGACTACTTCCGGACCGCCGATCCTGACAGCCCCGCCCTTTCCTCCGTCGACGCTGACTATCGACCCTTCCGGCCGCGTCTGACGGCTGACAAGCTTAAAGGGTTGGGCAATCGCCACCACGGTATCCACGCCTGGGGCGACGGAAAGAGCCTCAATCTCATGGCGGCGGCCGCCGCTGCCGACCGCTGCAACAATGGTGCGCTCGGTGCCACGCGTGACATGAGGCTGGAAACCGGCTTCGCGGATGCGTTGAATGATATGTTCGATCTGCTGTTCCGTGGCGTTGTCGGACATGTTGACAATCATGGCGATGACCTTTCTTTTTGCCGCCAAAAACAAAAGCCGCGACTTTATCGCGGCTTTGGCGGAATCCTTTGAGCTTGTCTCTATTTCTCTTCTGACCCGCTCCGATTCCGCGCCGCCGCCGCGAATGGAAACCAAATGCGGCCAAACAGCCGGAAGGTGCTAAACCGTGTCATAGAGAAGTTAAACTGTACCGTCTTATATCGAAATCCTTGTAAAGCTGAACCGGAATTACTGTGTTCCCAGCGAACTGGCAACGCTGGAAAAAGCGTTATTGGCGTTGCCCCCGATCAGCCGCACGGTGCCGATCACCAATACCAGGATAACAGCGAGCATGACAGCGTATTCCGCAATGTCCTGTCCTCGCTCGTCCGTGCAAAGTGTTTGCAAAAACTGAACCATACATCCTCCGGTCCCGATGACGAAAAGCTCCGGGCAAAGTGTGTTAGTAATAATGACGATTCGCAGGTCGATTGTCAATCGGCGCGGAAGTCTTTTTTCCACCGCAACGTGCACAGGCAGTTGCAGCGGAAACCCGCGTCCCACACAGGGTTTGCGAGCTGGCAGCGCCCGCACTTTGAACCGGCTGTGCAAGTAATCTTAGCTCTTTCGCAGTGAAATAGAAACTACGGTCTGGAGAGGACGGCGGCGGACGATGTCGTCGATTCCGGTCGATCGCTTAGCAAGCCGCGGGCGGAACGAACCGAATAGTCGAGGACGCGGCCGGGCAGCACCCCAAGATAAAGTGTGGCCGCAACGCAAACTGCAATAGCAATCGCAGCCGCGGCGGGTATCCGGGTAACGGGAACTTCGCCCCGTGGTTCGCGCATATACATCATGACGATGATCCGCAGATAATAATAAGCGGCCAACGCACTATTCAACACAAGGATGAGGGTCAAGCCCACGAGATTCGACTTCAGGGCGGCGCTCAAGACGTAAAACTTCGCAAAAAAGCCGCCCGTGATCGGGATGCCGATCAAAGACATCAGGAAAAACGTTAAAGTCGCGGCCAGCACGGGAGAAGATTTGCCCAAGCCCGCATAATCCTCGAGTGCGACGTACTTCTCACCCGCGTTAGCCAAGTGGCTGACGATGGCAAAAGCCCCCACGTTCATTGCCGCATACGCAGCGGTGTAGAACATCGCCGCCGACGTTCCCAGCTCAGGCTGCGCCGCAAGGGCAACCAGCAGGTATCCGGCGTGGGCGATGGAAGAGTACGCCAACAACCGTTTGACGTTGTCCTGCACCAACGCTCCCACATTTCCCAGCGTCATTGAAAGCGCGGCCGAGACCCAAATCAGCCAGAAGCGCCCCGGTACGTTCGCTTCAAACATGACTCGCAGCAACACCGCGAAGGCCGCCGCTTTCGGGCCGGTCGACATCAGTCCCACCACGGGGGCCGGCGCCCCTTCGTAAACGTCGGGTGTCCACACATGAAACGGGGCCGACGCAACCTTGAAGCCCAGGCCCACAAAAATAAATGCCGTCGCAACGTAAGCCAGAACCGGCACGTTCCCAGATCGCAACACCTCGCTGATCGCATCAATGCTGGTGGAGCCGGTCGCGCCGAACATGAGCGCAACGCCATAGAGAAAAAATGCCGTTGCGAACGATCCCAGCAAAAAATACTTCAGCGAAGATTCGCTGCTCGCGGCGTCACGCCGCCGGAAGCCTGCCAAAATATAGGTTGAGATCGACGAAATCTCGAGCGCGATAAAAATAAGTACAAGCTCGATAGCGGACGACATCAGGCACATGCCCACCGTGCCAAACAGAATCAGGCCATAGTATTCCCCGGCGCGGATACGCTGTACCCTCAAGTATTCGAAAGAACTGAGAACGGCTACTGCCGAAATCGCGATAACCAGGAAATGAAAGAAGATGCTGAAGCCTTCCACGCGAACCATGTTCGAGAAAGCGGTCCCGGGATACTGCGCCATCCAGAAGGTCGACGCCAGCGCGGCAAGAGTTCCGATGAGTGCGATCGTACCGAGCGACTCGTGACTACTCTCTTCGTCCAGCAGCGGGTCGACAATCATGATGAGCATGCCGAAGAGCGACAGCACCAGCTCCGGCAGAATGCGCATGTAGTCGGCGAGTGGCGGTGACTGGAACGTTGGAATTCGAATCTGCGCCTGGGCAAGCAGAGCCGGGAATGAATGTGCAAGTGCCGCCAGAGTTGTCATTGGCCCACCATCCGGCTGGCCAATTGTGTGAAGCCGAGGGCCGCTTGCACCGCCGGATCAATCGCGCTTAGCCACACCAGGGGAGCGACGCCCATGACCAGAGCGGCAATCGCGACCGGCGCCAGGGCCGCCTTCTCCCGCAGGTTGAGATCGGGCAGCGTGGCATTGACTTCGTGCGTCACCTTGCCGAAGAAGACGCGCTGATACATCCACAGGAGGTAGCAGGCGCTCCAGATCACACCGGTCGCGGCGAGGATTCCGTAGATGGGTCGCGCTTGAAATGCTCCGCTCAGTACCAGGAACTCCCCGATGAAACCGTTCAGCAGCGGTAGTCCCACGGAGGCCAGAACGGTGACCAGAAAAAAGGTGGCGTATTTGGGCATCGGTGTCGCTAACCCACCGAAATCGATAATTTCGTAGGTGTGGCGGCGCTCGTAGAGGATACCGGCGAGCATGAAGAGTCCACCGGTGGCAACGCCGTGCGCCAGCATGACGAAGACGGCTCCGTTCAGGCCGGCGGTCGTGAAACTGAAAATTCCCAGGACGACGAACCCAAGGTGGCTGATCGAGGAGTAGGCGATCAGCTTCTTCATATTCGGCTGCACCAGCGAGACCAGCGCGCCGTAAATGATGCCGATCAGCGCCAGAATCATGATCCACGGGGCATTGCGGTGCGCCTGAGCAGGGAAGAGGCCGATGTTGAAGCGCAGCATGCCGTAGGTGCCCATCTTCAGCAGCACGCCGGCCAGAAGCACCGATCCGGCGGTAGGCGCTTCCACGTGCGCGTCGGGCAGCCAGGTGTGAAAAGGGAACAGCGGGACCTTCACCGCGAAGGCAATGAAGAAGCCGAGGAAGAGCCATAGCGAAGCGGACTCGAAACCTGGCACACTGCCGCTGCGAATCGCGTTTTGAATGACGACAAAATCGAAGCTGCCGGTCTTTGCATAAAGCCACACAATCGCAGCCAGCATGAACATCGAGCCGATCATGGTAAACAGAAAAAACTTCACCGCCGCGTAGACCTTGCGTCCATGGCCGTACATGCCGATCAGCAGCGCCATCGGGATCAGCGTCGCTTCATAGAAGAAGTAGAACAGGAATAGATCGAGCGAGGTGAAGACGCCGATCAGAGCCGTCTCCAGGATCAGCAGCAGGATGAAGAATTCCTTTACGCGATCATGAATCGAAGTCCACGAAATCAGCACACACAGCGGCGTGAGGAACGTGGTCAGCACCACCAGCCAGACGGAAATTCCGTCAATCCCCATGTGGTAATGAATGTTGGGAGTCGTGATCCAGACTTTGTCGATTTCGAATTTGAAGAGGTTGTGATCGCGGTGCAGATGCACCGGCAAATGCAGTGAAGCGACGAAGGCCAGCACTGAGATGACCAGCGCAAATAACTTGATGTCACGATCGCGGCGCGGGATCAGAAGAATCAGCAGTCCGCCCGCAGCGGGGATGAACGTCACCAGCGAAAGAACGATGGGACCGAGGCTCTCCATATTCATCGGATTCCGTTCACCGAACTCCCATCCAAACCATGTAGGCGATCACCGCCGCGCCGCCCGCCGCCACCCATCCGGCATACGAACGCAGATTGCCCGACTGCATGTGGCGCACGTTGTCAGACACGTGGCGCGCCGCGTCGGCCGAGTCGTTGACGGCGGCGTCGATTACTCCCTGGTCAACGCCATGCCAGAGAATCGTGGTTGAGCCATCGATCAGCGGCTTGACGAAAAGAGCGGTGTAAAGTTCGTCGATGTAGTACTTGTGCGCGACTGCCTCGTAGAGCCCATCTAACCCGGCAGCAATGCGCGCCGGCAATTCCGGGCGGCGGCTATAGAGAAAATATGCCAGCAGCCATCCGAGCCCGGCCACGCTAACGGAAACCGCCATGAGCAAATATTCGAGCGAACTCTTTGCCGCGTCGGGAGCTATGGCGACTGCGTTAGCTTGCTGAAAAACAGGAGCGAGAAAATGCTCGAATCGATCTCCGTAGCCGACGAATCCGCCAAAGAGTGAAAGAATGGCCAGAATTACCAGCGGCCACAGCATCACCCAGGGGCTCTCATGGGGCCCTCCATGTCCGTGACCGTGCCCATGACCGTGCCCATGACCGTGACTATTGTGGCCGTGCGTTTCCTGCGCAGCGGCGCCGCGATACTCGCCGCCGAATGTCAGGTACATCAGGCGGAACATATAAAAGGAGGTGATAAAAGCGGTAGTCACGCCAATCATCCAATACACCCAGCTTGCGTTGTAGGCCCTCCAAAGGATCTCGTCTTTGGACCAGAAGCCCGCCAGCGGTGGAATACCCGCGATGGCAAGCGTGCCAATCCCCATGGTGACAAACGTCCATGGCATGTAGACGCGCAGCCCGCCCATCTTGCGCATGTCCTGCTCGCCGCCGATGCCATGAATTACCGAGCCCGCGGCAAGGAATAGCAGCCCCTTGAAAAACGCGTGCGTCATCAAGTGAAAAATGCCGGCTGAGAACGCTCCGACGCCGCAAGCCATGAACATGTAACCAAGCTGCGAGACCGTCGAGTAGGCCAGAACTTTCTTGATATCGGTCTGCGCAATTCCGATGGTCGCTGCGAACAGAGCGGTGAGCGTTCCAATGATCGCGACCACCATCAGCGCCATCGGCGCGCGATCAAAAATTGCCGATGACCGCGCCACCATATAAACGCCCGCCGTGACCATGGTCGCTGCATGGATCAACGCCGACACCGGAGTGGGGCCTTCCATGGCGTCCGGCAGCCAGACATAGAGCGGAATCTGCGCTGACTTACCCGCCGCGCCGACCATCAGAAGCAAACCGATGGCTGTGAGCAGCCCGGCTCCGGCAGTCTCGGTGGGCAGAGATTGCACGGTCCCAAACACATGCGTGAAGTCAAGCGATCCAAAGTGCTTGATCATCAGAAAGAGCGCAATCAGGAATCCAAAATCACCGATCCGATTAACGATGAATGCCTTCTTACCTGCCGCCGCTGCTGAATCTTTCGTGAACCAGAAACCAATCAGCAGATACGAAGCCAGGCCCACGCCCTCCCAGCCGATAAACATGACCAGATAATTCTTCGCCAATACCAGTGTCAGCATGAAGAACATGAACAGATTCAGGTACGACATGAAGCGGTAATACCCGTCATCGTTCCACATATAGCCAACGGAGTAGACGTGAATCAGGAATCCGACCCCGGTGACCACCAGCAGCATAACGAGCGAAAGCTGATCGAGATAGAAACTGAAGTCGACTTGAAAGGCTCCCGAGCGGAGCCAGCGAGCGAGATCGTAATAATAAGGAGCCGATGCCGAAGAAAATCCCGCAGCCAGGAACAATGCCATCGCAAAAGCAGCGCCGCAGAAGACGAGCGCGATGGCCGTGATCGCTTTCTTCGACGATTGCCGTCCAAAGAAACCGTTGATCGCCGCCCCCGCGAGGGGAAGCACCGGCACGAGCCAGAGATAAGGATTCACCGTCATAGCTTGAGCAGGTTCACCTGATCAACATTCAAAGTTTCACGCGTGCGATAGACGGCAATGACGATCGCCAGTCCCACCGCAGCCTCAGCCGCCGCCACCACCATCACGAAGAAAACGAATACTTGTCCGCTCAGCGCGTGCCATTGCGCAGCGAAGGCCACGAATGACAGATTCACCCCGTTCAGCATCAGCTCGATCGACATGAAAATCGTAATGATGTTGCGCTTGATGAGGAAGCCAAGCACGCCACACGCGAACAAGATTCCACTTAATACGAGATAGTAGGAAAGAGGAACCATTAGCGATCCTTTCCCGTCACAACCAGTTCGCAAGTCTCCTGCGGCACGGGACGGCTGCGATGTGGCCGCGCAATCGCTTCCGGGCGGCTGGCGAGAACGACCGCGCCCATAATGGCGATCAGGATCAGCACCGACGTGACTTCAAAGGGCAGCAGAAAATCGTGGAAAAGCAGCCGCGCAATATCCTTGGGAGCGCCCCATAACGCGCCGATCGAGACCAAATGCGTTGTGGACGTGCGGCCAACCAGCGTCCACGCGACCAGCACCGACGCGATGATCACCCCGGGAACGCCGATCAGGATCGCAACCCGGCTACCCTTGGTGCGCTCCTCTTTTCCGGCGTTCAGCAGCATGATAGTGATCAAGAACAAAACCATGATCGCGCCCGCATAAACGATCACTTGAATCGCGGCCAGGAATTCGGCTCCCAAAAGAAGATATTCGGCAGCGAGCGAGCCCATCACCACGATCAGCGAGAGCGCGCTGTTGATGGGATGGCTCTGCACCAGCAAGTTCACCGCCCCCGCCACGCAAATCGCTCCGAAGAATAGAAAGAGAATTAGATGGAACATTGTTTTGCTAGTACCCAGTACTCAGCACCCCGTACCCAGTCAGACCCAAGCCGCAACTCGGTACTGAATACTGCTTTCAAGCTCTCCACGCCACAACCAGCGCCGTGACCACAATGTTGGCAACCGCCAGCGGCAGCAGGACCTTCCATCCGAACGCCATGAGTTGGTCATAGCGAAAGCGCGGCAAGGTCCAGCGCACCCAGACGTACAAAAACATGAAGAAGAAAACTTTCAGGCAGAACCAGATCACGGGCAAAACCATTTGCAGGATTTGCGGTCCAAATACCGGGCCCAGCCAGCCGCCGAAAAACATCAACGTCGCCAGACAAGCCACCGTCACCATGTTCGCGTATTCGGCCATAAAAAACATTGCGAATTTCATCGCGCTGTATTCGGTGTGATAGCCGGCCACCAGTTCCGACTCGGCTTCCGGCAGATCAAATGGCGTGCGATTCGTTTCCGCGTAGGCGGAAATCAAGTATATGAAGAACGCAACCGGCTGAAACAAAATGTTCCAGTGCAGGTGCCGCTGCGCTTCCACAATCTCGCGCAGGCTCAGGCTCCCGGTCACGATCAGCACTCCCACCAGCGAGAGGCCAAGCGAAACTTCGTAGCTGATCATCTGGGCGCTGGCGCGCAGACCGCCGAGCAGCGCGTATTTGCTGTTCGACGACCATCCGGCGAGCGCGACACCGTAAACGCCCATCGACGTGATGCCGAGAACCACCAGCAGCCCGATATTCAAGTCGGTAATCTGCAGATAGGTGCCCCACGGGCCGATGTCGACCCAGTTGCCAAACGGGATGACCGCGATGGAACTAATGGCAAACACCACCGCGATGATCGGCGCCGCGATGTAAAGCGGCTTGTAGACATGCGGCTGGGTGAGGTCTTCCTTGAAAATAAATTTGACGCCATCGGCAAGCGGCTGCAGCAGGCCGAAGGGCCCGACCCGCGTGGGTCCCCAGCGGTTCTGGATGTGCGCCGACACTTTGCGCTCCAGCCACACGCTGTAAGCCACCGCCGTCAGCAGAACGAAGACCACGGCAACCGACTTGATAATCGAAATGATAATGAAAGCCGTTATGCTCAAAGTGTCCGTGTGGCGCGGGCGCCCTCGCCCGCGTGCTTTTGATCTAGCTCTTGGTTCGCTAGAGTTTTAGTCCGCCGCAACTTCCGACTCGGCCGACTTGTTTTCGAAAACCGAATTCAACGTCTTTGAATACCGTCCCAGCGTGCCCGAACTGAACAGATCATCGTTCGCCGGCACGATCAATTGCGGATCCTGAACCAGGCCAGAGCCGCTCTCCGCAATCTCCAGATGCTGATCGCAGCCGGCGAGCAGATTGACCCGCGAAACATCGTATCCGGCAACCACGCGCTGGACTTCATCGAGAATCGCCATGGGATCAAACGGCGTCATCTTGGGTTCGAGGTTGTTCGCTTCCAGCCACACCGCATGACGATCCGCCTCGCCCGATTGCGCCCCGCGCGACTGCCCCATGTCTGAGTGTGTCCCGCCACCGAACGGCACCAATCCGTGTACATCGAAGCCCATGGCATCCGCGATACGGACGATCATCTCGAAGTCCGGCTTGGTGTCGGAGACTTCGCCCGCCTTCTTAAGGAGTTGCAGATCGCCGCAGGTGTTCGTATAAGTTCCAGCTTTTTCGTACGCATTGGACGCTGGCAAAACCACGTCGGCGACCGACGCGGTTTCAGTCAGGAACATGTCTTGAACCACTACAAAAGTATTTGAAAGTGCGAAGGGATCAACGCCCAACCGGCCGAAGGGATTGGAGCCGAGCACGTAAAGCGCCTTCAATTTGCCGGCCTTGGCCGCTTCCATCATTTCCGGCAAGCTGAGCCCCTTTTCGGCCGGCAATGTGCCCCATTCCTGTTCGAACTTTTGCGCTCCCGTAATGGGCTCGTATCCAGGAAGAAGATCGGGATAAAGCCCCATTTCGCTGGCTCCGCGCGAATTCGCGTAATCGCCCAGGCAAATCAACTTTGCTCCGGTCAAGGACGAAGCAAAAGTTACTAACTTCTCGACGTCCTGTCCGCGAAGTTCAGAGCCGAAGGCAATTACCATGTTCTGTTCGGCGCGAACTCTCTCGCGCACGGCGATCCAGGCGTCGCGGCTTGTGACGTCACTCACCAACGCGTCGAGCAGGGAATCGTCGCCCGCCAAAAATGCTACTGCCTTTGCTTCCGCACCCGCCGGTGCCAAGGCGAATCCCGCCGCCTGTCGCCGCAACTTGATTGGGGCAGAGTTGATGATATAAAGCTTCGCCCGCCGCAACCGTACATTCGTCCGGATCTGCCATGCCAGCAGCGGATGCTGATTCGTAGGGTCGTTGCCAATCAGCAGAATCGCGGGTGCATTCAACACGTCGCGCATGGAAGCTGTTTTTCCCGGCTTGCCGTGCAACGCCGCCGCCAGGGCTGGATAGTCCGCGGTCCGGTGATGATCGACATTGTTGGTCTTAAGGACGACACGAGCGAATTTTGACAGAAGATAATTCTCTTCGTTGGTCGTGCGATTCGAGCCGATCACGCCGATCGCGCTTCCGCCATGACTTTCCCTATTGACGCCGTCGCGAACTTCGCGAAACCGTTTGCCGATCAGTGCAAAAGCTTCTTCCCAGGTAGCTGGCGTCAGCTTGCCGCCCTTGCGGATCAGAGGCTGTGTTAGACGCTCTTCGTGATGGGCAAAGTCGAAAGCGTAGCGGCCTTTGATGCAAAGAAAATCGCCATTGATCCCGCTCTTGTCGCGATTGTCGCCGCGAACGATTTCCGCGCCCGTGTCGCAACGGCGCACCCCCAGCGTGGTCTTGCATCCGTCGCCGCAGTGGGTGCAGATCGTGCGCACATGGTTCATCTCCCAGGGACGCGTCTTGTAGCGGTAGGCACCCGAGGTCAGCGCGCCGACGGGACAGATGTCGATGCACATGCCGCACTCTTCGCAATCGAGGTGGGCGTCCTGATCGGGCGCACTGATATTCGGCGCAATGACCGAACCAACGCCGCGATTCTGGATGCCGAGCGCCCAGACGTCCATCCCCTCGCCGCAAACCCGTACACAGCGATAGCACAAAATGCAGCGCGGCCGGTCGAAATAGACGACTGGAGACCACTGCTGCTCTTCGCGGTGGTTCTTGGCCTCGGTAAACTTCGATTCGGCTGCGCCGTAGGAGAACGTCATGTCCTGCAATTCGCACTCGCCGCCGGCATCGCACACCGGGCAATCCAGCGGATGATTGCCCAGGAGCATCTCGACCATCGCCTTGCGGGCCTGGCGAACGTCATCGCTATCGGTGGAGACGATCATGCCCTCGGTGACGCTCGTCGTGCAGGCGGTCTGCAGCTTGGGCATCTTCTCGATCTTCACCACACACATGCGGCAAGCGCCCTGCAGCGAAAGCCCGGGATAGTAGCAAAACGAGGGCACTTCAATGCCCGCGTTCTTGCAGGCTTCAATCAGCAGCGAGCCTGCGGGGGCCGTGATCTTCTTTCCGTCGACAGTGAGTGTTACGTCAGCCATGATTTTCGTAGCGCCAATTTTCGTAGCGCCGGCGTCTCGCCGGCTGTCCGGCGGGCACCTTCGCCCGCCGCCTCTCGCACCTTAAATGCCGCTGCAACTTAAGCTGCTCATCTCCGGCGGGCTTGGCCCGCCGATTGGGCCGGCGAGACGCCGGCGCTACACCAATACGGCTTCCGCCGCTTTTTCAAACGGGCAAGGCTTTCCGTCCAAATGATCTTCAAACTCTTTTCTGAACTTCTTCACGAACGCCATCGTGGGCATGGCCGCCGCGTCGCCCAGCGGACAGAACGTCTTGCCCAACATGTTTTCCGACAGATAATAAATATTGTCGATGTCCTTCTTCGTTCCTGCGCCCGCATGGAAGCGTGTCAACGTCTTCTCCAGCCAGTCCGTCCCCTCTCGGCAGGGAATACACCAACCGCAACTTTCATGCTTATAAAACTTCATCGTGCGTAGGGCGAACTTGACGATGCAAGCGGTGTCGTCGAGTACCACCACGCCACCAGATCCAAGCATCGAACCCGCTTTCGCCACCGAGTCGAAATCCATGGCGACGTCGATTTCTTCGGGCAGAAGCACCGGCGTCGACGATCCGCCCGGAACCACGGCTTTCAATTCGCGTCCGTTCGGAATTCCGCCGCCGACTTCATAGATCATCTTCTTGAGGTTGTAGCCCATCGGCAGTTCGTAGACGCCAGGCTTGTTGAGATTTCCGGCGAGGCAGAACAAGCGCGTGCCGCCATTCTTCGGCGTGCCCAGCTTGGCGTACCAATCCGCGCCGCCCAAAATAATGTGCGGAACGGCGGCCAGCGTCTCCGCATTATTAATGACCGTCGGACCGCCCCACAGGCCGACCACGGCAGGAAAGGGGGGCCGAATGCGCGGGATACCACGCTTGCCTTCGAGCGATTCCATCAGCGCCGATTCTTCACCCACTTCGTAAGCGCCCGCCCCACCGTGCCAATAAATATCCAGATCGTATCCGCTGCCGAAAATATTCTTGCCGAGGAATCCTTTGGCATAGGCATCTCTCAGCGCCTTCTGCATGATCACCAACAGATAGCGATACTCGCCGCGAACATAGATGTATCCGGTATGCGAGCCGACGGCGAGCGCCGCGATCATTACTCCCTCAATGACGGCGTGCGGATCGTGCTCAAAAATCAACCGGTCTTTGCAGGTGCCGGGCTCGCTCTCGTCGCCATTGCAGAGCACATATTTCGGCTTGGCCGACTGCTTGGGGACAAATGACCACTTCATCCCCGTGCTGAATCCCGCGCCACCCCGTCCGCGCAAGCCGGAGTTCTTGACCTCAGTAATCAGACCGTCCGGCTTCATGGCGAGCGCCTTCTGCACGGCCTTGTAGCCGTCTAATTGGAGATAGCGATCGATATCCGTAGCGCCCTGACCAAAGCGCTTCGAGATCACCTTTACCTCGTCGGGATGGGAAACGAGAGTTGACATTGCTGATTATTTCGCTTTGTAGTCGTCCAAAATCTGATCCATCTTCGCGTTCGTCAGGTTCTCATGAAAGTCGTAATTCACCTGCGCTGCCGGAGCCCAGCTGCAAGCTCCAATACACTCCACTTCTTCCAGCGAAAACAAACCATCTTCCGTCGTGCCCTTGTGGCCGATGCCGAGCTTCTCTTTGCAGTGGTCAAGCAATTCCTCGCCGCCGACGAGCATGCACGCGATATTGGTGCACACCTGCACGTTGTACTTCCCGCGCGGCTTCGTGGTGAGCATCGAGTAGTAACTGATCACGTTGCGGACTTCGAGTTCCGTGAGATCCAGACGCCCGGCCAGTTCGGCGATGACCTCATCGTTGAGATTGCCGACCTCATCCTGCGCATAGAGCAGCGTGGGAACAAGCGCCGACCGGCGCGTCGGATAGTGCGTCAGCATCTCGGTGAAGCGAGCCTCGAATTCATCTGAAAAACGCATCAGCGGTCGATGTCTCCCAGCACCACATCAATGCTTCCAATCGCTGCAACCACGTCGGCGATCAGTTCGCCTTCGCACATCTTCGACAATGTCTGCAGATTCGCGTAGGACGGTCCGCGCATGTGCACGCGATAGGGTTTAGCCGTGCCGTCGCTGACCACGTAATATCCCATTTCGCCACGCGGCGATTCGATGGCCTGGTAAACTTCCCCTGCAGGAACCGCGAAGCCCTCGGTAATGATCTTGAAGTGATAGATCAGGGCCTCCATCTGCGTCTTCATCTTCTCGCGGTCGGGCAGCACGACCTTGGGCGAGTCGGCTTTGATGGGGCCTTCCGGCATGCCCGCCAGCGCCTGCTGCACCATGCCAATCGATTCCCGCAGTTCGGCCACGCGGCAAAGGTATCGAGCGAACACATCCCCTTCGGTGCGAACCGGCACGTTGAACTTGAAATTCTCGTAGCCTGTATAAGGAGCATCGCGGCGGAGGTCAATGTCGACCCCACTGGCGCGCAACGTGGGACCGCACGCGCCCAAAGCAATTGCGTCTTCCGCGCCCAGTTGGGCCACGCCCTTGGTCCGCATCATGAAAATCGGATTTCCGGTCAGCAAGCCTTCATATTCATCCACGTTCCCCGGGAAACGGTCGGCAAACTTCTTGACTTTCTCGAAGAACCCGAGCGGAGGTTCGAGCGCCAACCCGCCAATCCGGAAATATGACGTCATCATTCGTTGTCCGCTGACCATCTCGAAAAAGCGCAGAACGTCCTCGCGCTCGCGGAAGCAATACAGAAAGACCGTCATCGCGCCCAGATCCATGGCATGCGTTCCCAGCCACACCAAGTGCGAATTGATGCGCGTCAACTCGTTCATCAAAACCCGCATCCACTGCGCTTTCGGAGGGATCTCCAGCCCCAGCAATTTCTCCACCGCCAGGCAGTAGCAGAGATTGTTCGTCAACGGACACAGATAATCGATGCGGTCGGTGAGCGGCACAACTTGCTGGTAGAACTTGGCTTCGCAGGTCTTCTCGATACCCGTGTGCAGGTAGCCGATCTCGGGCTTGAGCCGCACCACAGTTTCGCCATCGATTTCGAGCACCAGCCGCAGCACCCCGTGCGTAGACGGATGTTGCGGTCCCATGTTCAAAATCATCGTCTGATCGCCCGAGGCCGTTTCGAGGCCGGGTTCAGCGATAGCAGTAGGGAAGTCCGTCATGGCTTTCTTTTACCGGTACCCTTCCACCGGGTAGTCCTTCCGCAGAGGATGGCCTTCCCAGTCATCGGGCATCATGATGCGTTTCAGGTTGGGATGTCCGGTGAAGCGCACGCCAAACAGGTCGAACACCTCACGCTCGTAAAAATTGGCCGAGGGCCAGACCGACGTGACCGATTCAATCGCCGGACTCGAGCCATCGAGGCGAACTTTCAGGCGCACCCGTTCTTTTGTCGGAATCGAAAGGAGATGGTAGACCACCTCAAACCGCGGCTCCGACGGAGACCAATCCAAGCAGGTCAGATCGGCCAGATAATTAAATGGGCAATCGAGAAAATCGCGCAGAATCTCGCAAACTTCGCGGATCGATTCCTTGGCGATCCAGATCGTTAGCTCGTCGCGATCGAACTTGACCGCCTCCACAACAGAAACATTCCACTCCACCAGCCGGCCCAGTGCGGGATGAGACTTCAACTCTTCGATATTGGTGATTGCGGGCGCGAGCGGCATCAGAAATCCCCCTGCTTCATGGCCGTCAGGCCCCAGTCCAGCACGCCCTTTTTCCAGACATAGAAGAGGCCGACCAGGACGATCGCGATGTACACCATCATCTCCCAGAAGCCGAACATCTTCAGTTCGCGCAGGATGACCGCCCAGGGGTAAAGAAAAACCGCTTCCACGTCGAACAATATAAAGAGCATGGCCACCAGGTAAAACTTGACGGAGAATCGTCCCTGGGCATCGCCAATGGGCTGAACCCCGCACTCATAAGGCGATACCTTCGCCCGAGTCGGCTTGTGCTGGCCAATGAAGTATGAGAGGGTGACAATCGCGCCCGCCAAGGCCGTGGCGATACCAAAGTGCATCAGGAGGGGCAGGTAGCGAGCGAAATAATTGTCCGGCATAGGAGGAGCTATATATAATCTGCGCTGAGCACAATAGTAAACGTTCCAGATTAGTTTTGACTGGCGGAAGTGTCAAGCCAAGTGCACGTTTTAACAGTACTTTCATTCGGCGAAGCTTGCCTTGACAGACGCCGACAGTGGCGGGAAGGCCTCAAAGCGTATGATCTTCGGCTTCAATACTGACATTCGTCACGAAGGCACGGTGTATCACGTGCAGAGCGAAGCGCGCGAAGGCGGGCAGTTGCTGCAGACGCAGGTCTTCGTCCGAGGACGTTGCATCGGGAAGCGCGCAGTTCCCTATGGAAGGGCCGAAGGCAAAACGGCCGCCGGCAACCCAAGCGCGGAGGGCGTCGGAGAGAAGCTCGGCTCCAGCGTCAGCGATCAGGATCAAGAGAAGATGTTGCGCGAGTTGCACCGCGAGGTGCTTGACGCTATACGCGAGGGCAAGCTCGAATCGATCCTCGATAAGCGGGAGACCCCGGAAACGCTGGCTGCCGTAAAAGAACTCGACCTGCAGTGGACCAATGCGGGATCCGTGCATGCGGGCGGCGCACTGACCATGCAGTTCCGAGTCACCGACGGAGGCGCCACGGTTCCCGGCGCCCGTCTCACCCTTCGCCTGGCCCGCCCCGACGCCACGCCTTTCTACGCGCAAGTTCTCACCGACACCAAGGGCAATGCCGAGATCAACGTGCAGGTGAAGGAACAGTCCCTGGCGGAATCCTCCGTGCTGGTGCAGGCAAGTTTCGATGGACGGACTGCCACCCGCAAGTTTCAACTGCGCGCCGCCAGCTAGACACGCAATGTTCCGGATGAATCTAACGATCGATCTAACGATTAACGAATCTAACCATTAATGAATTTAACCATCAATGGCGAGGCCCAGGTTTCATCCGCCGAGAGTCTGGGCTTGCTGGTCGAGCAGTTGGGCATGAAGCCGGACCGGGTCGCAATCGAACTCAACCGTGAGATCGTCCCCCGCGATCAATGGCCGCAGACGCCCTTGCAGGATGGAGACCGGTTGGAGATCGTTCAGTTTGTAGGCGGCGGTCTGCGCTCGACTACCCGAACGTAGGTCAGCCCCAAGTCTGGCAAGCTGTTTCGCGACCTGCTAACCTGATTTTGATAAACCTGATTTTGATGGTTCCTCGGGGGCCCCGTCGTTCAACGGATAGGACTTCAGTTTCCTAAACTGACTATGCAGGTTCGATTCCTGCCGGGGCTACCATTCTACCGGCTGTTTCCGTGGGCTCTCCTTTCTCGATTCGAGGATTCCGGGTGTACGTACAATGTTTCACGTGGAACACTTTGTCGTGGTATTATTGTACGTACATGTGAGTACGTATTAATCGCCCCAAAATAAATTTTCTTACTGGGTGCTTGGGAAGGCGTCTTTTTCTGGGTTTGGTGTTTACTGGCCCGCAACGGCGGTACCCCCTCCCATGGCCGGTCTTTTGGGATCAATACTTTAGCGGGTTCCACCGCCAGGTCTTTGAGAAATAAGGGATTATAGGTAAGTCTTTATTCTTCTTTCACTTAAGGACGTTCCTTCGAGAGCTCGGGCACCCAGGATTGGGCGCTTTTGCTTTCCTCCGGACGTTGGACCCCCGTTTCGTCCCGATCAAAAAGTCAAGCTTGACAAGAGCGAGGCCGGGAAGCGGGGGGTCTTTTTTTGCGGCATGGACAGTGGAACCCATTCCCTGCGACTCCGCTCAGGGCCGGCTCTAACGTCGAAAAGCACATTTGCTAGTTCGGGGAAAACGTCAACATCTTTAACCACAGGGGACACGGAGGACACGGGGGCGAACGGAGATGCGGTGGAGTTCGCGGCGGCGTAGGTGTAGAAGGGGAAGCACCGGGAGAAGGAAGGTATCCGGGGAAAACGTCAACATCTTTAACCACAGGGGACACGGAGGACACGGGGGCGAACGGGATGCGGTGGAGTTCGCGGCGTAGGTGTAGAAGGGGAAGCACCGGGAGAAGGAAGGTATCTAGAGCGGACTTCAGGAAACACCTCGCCAAAGACTTCAACACGCTTGAGAGTAGATACGGTTACGGCTGCCGTAGGTGCTTCTTCAAAGCGGAGTAGAAAGGGCGAAAATCCCATGCGGGATACTTTTGTGGAATCTCACCCTTGCGCAAGAACCCGCGCAAGGGTGAGGCACCGACGCACTTCACGATCAACATCAATGTCAAAGGCGGCGGACAGGAGTATCCGCCCTACACGCTGCCCCACATAAGTCACTGCGAAACCTGCCGGCCGTTCCCGTATAATAGAAAGCATTGTGCTCAAGTACTCAATCGTAGTTCCTCTCCACAACGAACAGGAGAACGTCACCGATCTGTACGCGCGGCTTAAGTCCGTGATGGAAGCGAGCGGCGAGACGTTCGAGATGGTGCTGGTCGATGACGGGTCGATGGATGGCACGTTCGCGCTGCTGCATGAAATTGCGGCCGTTGACAGCCGTGTTACTGTCGTCAAGCTGCGGCGCAATTTTGGACAGACCGCCGGGCTTGCCGCTGGATTCGACCATGCGCGCGGCGAATACATCATCGCCATGGATGGCGATTTGCAGCACGATCCTGCCGACATCCCGTTGTTCCTTGAAAAGATTGCCGAGGGCTATGACATTGTCAGTGGATGGCGCAAGAATCGCGTGGATAATTTCTGGCTGCGCCGCATCCCTTCGCTTTGCGCCAACTGGCTGATGGCCAAACTGAGCGGCGTCGATATTCACGACTTTGGGACGACTTTTAAAGCCTATCGCCGCGAAATCCTGGGGCAGGTTCCGCTCTATGGAGAGCTGCACCGCTTCATCCCGGCGCTGGCTTCATGGTATGGCGCGTCGATTGTTGAAGTGCCGATCAAGAACATCGTCCGGGAGCGGGGCGAGTCGCATTACGGCATCTCGCGTACTTTCCGGGTCTTCTTTGATCTGATCACGATTCGCTTTCTGCTCAAATATCTTTCGCGGCCGTTGCACTTCTTTGGGACCGTGGGGATGTTCAGCATTTTTGCGGGCAGCGCGGTTTCGTTCTGGCTGATCCTGCAGAAAATCCTGCACCATACCGACATCATGTACCAGCACGGGCCGCTGATGCTCTTTTCCGCAGTGCTGTTGCTGGCAGGATTGAATATGCTCGCCGTCGGCCTGCTTGGAGAGATGCAGGTGCGTCATTACCACGAGCCCGCCCAACGCGCTCCGTACTCCGTCGATAAGCTGTTGCGGGCGCAGAGCGAAGAGAGCACGATCTCGGAATAGCTTTTCTCGGTGAACCCGGATGCCCCGTGTTTATCGGCCTTGGATCTTTAACCACAGGGGACACGGGGTTTCACCGGGGATTCTCCTCACTTCCCAGGGCGTATAATTCTTGCCGCCGATATGCCGACTATGACTCAGCATGAATTGCGTTTAGCCAGCCGGATGTCGCGTCTTGGCACCGAAACTGCCTTTGAAGTTCTGAACCGCGCCCGCGCGCTGGAGAAGCAGGGCAAGGAAATCATCCACCTGGAAATTGGCGAGCCTGACTTCGACACGCCGTCTAATGTTGTCGAGGCCGGGGTTAATGCGCTCCATCAGGGATGGACGCATTACGGGCCCGCTGCCGGGCTGCCCGAGTTGCGGCAGGCCATTGCCGATTATGTTAGCCGAACGCGTAGAGTTCCGGTCTCCAGCGAAGAGGTGGTTGTTGTTCCGGGCGGCAAGCCGATTATTTTCTTTACGATGTTGGCGTTGGTTGAGGAGGGGGATGAAGTTATCTATCCCAATCCGGGATTCCCCATCTACGAGTCGATGATCAATTATTCGCTCGGCAAGGCGATTCCGATTCCGCTGCGCGAAGAGCGCGATTTTTCGGTGGACGTCAAGGAACTGGCTTCGCTGATCACGGACCGCACCAAGCTGATTATTCTGAATTCGCCGCACAATCCGACTGGGGGCGTGCTTACTAAGGAAGATGTTCTCGAAATCGCCGAGGCGATCGGCGACCGGAATATCCTGATATTGTCGGACGAAATTTACAGCCGGCTGCTCTTCGAGGGCGAACATTTTTCCATCATGAGCGCGCCCGGTTTCAAGGAGCGCACCATTCTGCTGGACGGCTTCTCGAAAACGTATGCCATGACCGGATGGCGCATGGGCTACGGCGTGATGCGTCCTGATCTCGCTGTGCCCATTGCGCGGCTTTCGACCAACTCTATTTCATGTACGGCCAGTTTCACGCAGGTTGCCGGGATTGAAGCGCTGCGTGGCGATCAGTCTTCGGTCGACAAGATGAATGCCGAGTTCAAGCGGCGGCGCGATGCTTTCGTCGCGGGGCTGAATAAGATCAAGGGCTTTTCGTGCCGCGTGCCTAAAGGTGCGTTCTACACTTTTCCCAATACTGCTAAGACGGGCTGGCCTTCGAAAAAACTTGCGGACGCATTGCTGGAACAGGCTGGCGTGGCTTGCCTCTCCGGCACAGCGTTTGGCGAATATGGAGAAAGTTATCTGCGCTTCAGCGTGGCCAACTCGCTTGAGAACCTGAACAAGGCCCTGGCTCGGATTGAAGACTGGGTCGGGAAGAACCTGCGCTGATCGAAGTCGGCTTTGGAGTGGCCGGCTTGGACGGGGCAGAGCCCGGTCACCACACGAACTCTACTTCTTTTATCTTTTATCTTCCATTGACAACGATGCACCCGATTTGGTGTAAACTCGTGCCGCTATGACAAACACTGCCACGACAAACGCCGCTGCGACCAACATTGAACAACACGCCCCCGGTTCCTTCTGCTGGATTGAACTTCACACTACCGACCAGAACGCCGCGAAGAGTTTCTACGGCTCTCTCTTTGGCTGGGAGGCCCATGACAATCCGATGGGGCCGAACGATTTTTATACCGAATTCAAACTCCGGGGCCGCGAAGCCGCCGCTGGATGCACGCTTCGTCCCGAGGAGCGCTCGCAGGGCGTTCCTCCGCATTGGATGATTTACATCACCGTCGCAAGCGCCGATGCAGCCGCGGCCAAAGCGCAGGAATTGGGCGGCAAGGTTTTTGCTCCCGCTTTCGACGTCATGGACGCTGGGCGCATGGCGGTGATTCAGGATCCTACCGGCGCGGTTTTTTGTGTCTGGCAGCCAAAGAAAAGTGCCGGAATCAAAATTGCCGAAGTCCACGGGACGCTGTGCTGGGCTGATTTGAGCACGCCCGACGTGAAGCGCGCCTCCGATTTTTACTCCGGCCTTTTCGGGTGGCAGGTGGCCGCCGATCCGAAAGATACTTCCGGCTACCTCCATATCAAGAACGGCGATCATTTTATCGGAGGGGTTCCGCCTTCAAAATATCGCCAACCCGGGACCCCGCCGCACTGGTTGACTTACTTCCTGGTGGATGAGGTGGATGCCGCCGCAGCGAAGGCCAAACAGATGGGCGCCAATCTCAATGTTCCACCCATGACGGTGGAAGGAGTCGGGCGCATGTCGATCCTGGCCGATCCGCAGGGCGCGGTCTTCGCGATTTTCAAATCGGCGCACTAGGACTGGGCCCATTTATGGCCTGGTGTGCGTTGACCAAGTTGAGGGAGCGGTTCTCGTCGATCAGTTGAAGAGCATGGATTGAGCTGGCCGCAAAGCGAAATTCCACTCCAGCGCCTCGAACCTGAACTTGCTCATCAGAGGGCAGCGATGTATACTATACATCGTGCGACGAACCCAACTCTATCTCGATGACGATCTGTGGAACGCTCTCCACGCCCGCGCCCGGAGCGAGGGAACGACCATCTCCGACCTGGTTCGTCAGGCCGCTCGCGAGCGTTATCTAGGCAATTTGGAGAAGCGTCGAGAGGCCATGCTTGCCTTCGTGGGAATCAGGAAGGATCGGAATGATTTGCCCGACTCGACCGAAGAATACGTGCGGAGCCTGCGGCGTGACACTCGGATTGAGAGGCTCAGGAAGCGGTGACTGTTCTGGTCGATTCCGACGTTCTCATCGAGGTTTCACGCGAGAGGAATCGCGATGTCTTATTCAAATGGACGCAACTGGCGGAATCGGGCGGCGCAATCCTATGCTCGCCGGTAAGTTCCGCAGAACTCTGGGCTGGAGCGTTACCGCGCGAGCATGAGGCAACTACGATGCTCTTTCGCACCCTTCTTTGCGTCCCGATCGACTATGAGACGGGCCGCCGGGCGGGCAATTATCTCCGGCAATATCAAAAGAGTCATGGTCTTCAAATCAGCGATGCTCTGATTGCCGCGGCTGCGTTGATGAATAGCGCTCAGTTATGGACGCGCAACCGCAAGCATTATCCGATGAAAGAGTTGTCGTTTTACTGAATATTGTGGAAGCGGGGCTCGGGCCTGCTGGAACGGGCCCAGCCCCGTCTCGACAGGTTCTCCCGATGGACTACGTATTCCAGCTCTCCCTTTTTATTTTCACGCGTCGATGGTACAAAACTTGAGAGGCTTCCCCTCGTGAAAAGGTTCGTGAAGAAGATTGCCGCTGTCTCTCTTTGTGCTCTCTGCTCACTGCTTGCCGTCTTCGTCGTTGCCCGCGCCGCCGAGCGCTCGCGCCGGATCAATCTTCCGAGCAGCAAGACGCTCACAGTCCCGGTCCCCGGGTACGTCGCCCGCACCAACAGCTTTCCTGCGACGATCGCACTCAGCCCCGATGGCCGCTATGCGGCGCTCCTCAATCAGGGCTATGGCAAGCAGGAAACGGGGGGACGACAGTCGATCGCCATTCTCGATCTCCGCAACAATCAGCTGCGTGATTTTCCCGACGACCGCCTGAGCACCGAACGCTCCACACACCAAAGCTATTTCATCGGCCTCGCGTTCTCGAGTGATGGCAAGCATCTCTATGCCTCGATGGGATCGATCACCGATCCGACCGGAGAGAATCCGCCGAACACCGGCAACGGTATCGCGGTGTACAAATTCGCGGACGGGCGGGTTACTCCCGAGCGCTTCATCAAGATTGCGCCTCAGCCCGTCGCCGAAGGGAAAGAAGTTGCGTTCGAGTTGCGCAAGACTCCTGCGGGGACAGCGATTCCGTATCCGGCGGGATTTGTTGTTCTTCCTGACGTTGTTCCTAACGTTGTTCCTAACGCTGGGGGGGACCGGCTGCTGATTGCCAATGATCTTTCGGATAACGCTGTTGTCCTCGACACGATGTCGGGAAAAATCCTGCAGTCATTCGACTTGAGCCGCAGCCGCTACATTCCCAGCGCTTATCCGTACACGGTCGTTGCCAACAAAGAAGGAACCAAGGCTTGGGTCAGTCTATGGAACGGATCGGAAGTGGCGGAACTGGACCTAAACACCGGGAAGGTGGTGCGATGGCTCAAACTATTGCGACCGGGCAGCTCCATTGCACCCAGTGCACATCCCAGTGCCATGCTTCTGAGCCCTGATGAAGACACGTTGTATGTTGCACTGTCCAATGCCGAAGCGGTGATGGGCGTTGATTTGAGAGTTGGAATACCTCTGCACATTTACTCCACTAATTTTAGCGAGAACGAAGCTCCAGGTTCGGCCGTAATCGCCCTCGCGCTCACTGGTGACGGGAAACGACTCTACGCTGCGATTCCTTCACTGGATGCGGTCGCCGTCTTCGAGACGCAACACGACGAGCAGCCTTTCGATTCGGCGGAGCTTGAACGTCCGACCGGCTTCATCCCCACCGAGTGGTATCCGAGCGCCCTTGCCATAGCTGACAACGATCTGCTCATCGCTACCGCCAAAGGCGAAGGCAGCGGACCGAATAACATGAAGGCCAAAGCGCAGATCGGGCCTTACCATCGCGATAATCCATATATTGCAACGTTGATTGGCGGTTCCATACAACGCCTCAAGCTCGCGGACATCGACAAGAATCTCGCCGCCTATACACGGCAGGTCGAAGAGGACAATCTCTTGAAGGGTGATGTCGGCAAAATTGAGTTTGCCGGCGGCAAGAATCCGATCCGCCACGTGATTTACGTATTGAAGGAAAATCGCACTTACGATCAGATCCTGGGCGACCTGCCGGTCGGCAATGGCGACCCGAAGCTGACGATGTACGGCAAGGACGTCACGCCTAACGAACACAAACTTGCCCTGCAGTTTGGTGTGCTCGACAACTTCTACGATAGCGGAGAAGTTTCCGGTGACGGGCATATCTGGTCGACCGCTGCTACCACCAGTGACTACAACGAGAAAACCTGGCCCATTGCTTATCGCGGCAAAGAGCGCACTTACGACTTCATGGGCGACGTGGCCGGAGCATTTCCGCTGGAGCAGGGTATTCCCGACGTGGACGATCCCGGCACTGGCTTCCTCTGGGACAATCTCGCGAAAAAAGGTTTGAGCTATCGCATCTACGGTGAATTCGTCGCCGCCGTGTGGTGTAAGAGCGAGAAGGCAGAATCGCCGATGGCAGGAACGCTACCTGCTTCGTCCGAAACCTGCCCCGCGGCCGAAATCAGGCTCGGCGATCCCTTGCCCGCGAATGTTGGCAACCCGCGCGGAGGGCCGAGCCCGTGGCCGTGGGCGATTCCACAGATGAAGCGGATGCGCCCGGCGAAAGCCGCGCTGCGCGAGCACTACGATCCGCAGTTTCCCGACTTCAACACCGATTATCCGGACCAACTGCGCGCCGATGAATTCCTGCGCGAGTTCGATGAGTTTGTAAAAGCGAAGGGAACCGCCCAGGAGCTTCCGCAGTTCACGCTGCTCTACCTGCCCAACGACCACACCGGAGGCACACGAACCGGCAAGGCAACGCCGCAGGCGGCTGTGGCGGACAACGATCTGGCGCTCGGACGCGTGGTCGATGCTGTCTCCCACAGTCCTTATTGGGACGATACCGCCATCTTTGTGGTGGAAGACGACGCTCAGAATGGCGCCGACCACGTCGATGCGCATCGCTCGATAGCTTTGGTCATCAGCAAATATGCTCCGCGAACGCCGCGAGCTTTTGTCGTTCATAACTTCTACACCACGGTCAGCATGATCCACACCATGGAAACTCTGCTCGGCCTTCCTCCGATGAACCTGTTTGACGCGCACGCTCCGCTGATGGCGCCGCTGTTCTCCGGGCCGGGAACGCAGCCGGCCTATCAGCTTGACGATAAGAATCTGCGCAGTGGTTTCCTCTATCGGGTGAACGCCCGGAACGCACCAGGGGCGAAAGAATCGGCAAAGATGAATTTCTCTCGCCCGGATGCGGTGGATGCGAAGAAACTGAATGCGATCCTCTGGCAGGACGCAATAGGCAACGCGACAACGGCCACGATGGAACGTAGTCGCTAAACGTAGATCAATTCCTATTGCCTACTCCGAAATTACTAGCCTACCCCCCAGGCATTTATCCTTCCCCTGACGCTCGCGAGTTTCGCTTGGCTTGTCGCTTCTTGGCAAGAATGCGTGGCCTTCCAATGGCATGCTATTTCTCTTCACCGCGTGGTGTCTAACTCTATGATTCCAGAAGGCCCCACAGTTACACACAACTATGTAGTCAAGTAACTACGTGCTCAACGACGTGTGACACCATCCCTATCATCAAATTGTCAATGGAGTTAGTATCGAGTCTGACCGTTCAATCTTCGTGACAACGAGTCGCGAGGCTGTTACACTTTTTTCGTTTCTTCGCTAAGCGGCGCTCGCCGTTTGCTCGAGGGAAGCAATGAGCGATGACAGCTATTACAGCGTCCTGGACATTTCTGAGAATGCAACGCAATACGAGATTAAGCAAGCGTACCGGGACTTGATTCGGCAAGTGCACCCCGATCGCGTCCCTAACGCGTCAGCTTACTGGAGGCGGACTGCCGAAGAACGGAGCAAAGCGATCAATGAGGCTTATCATGTACTTGCGGATCCAGATCAACGCGCGTCTTATAATGAGCAGTTAGCCAAGTATTTACGTAGGCCGGTTCCCGCGCCCGCTTCGCCGCTGACAGTTAGAGTAACTCCGGCGCGCTCGTATCATCGGGCACGATATTCAGGGCGACCTCAGAGTAAAACCAAACGACTTGGATATAACTGGCAACCGCTCAGGTTGTGGGCGGCTAAGTATCCGCTTCTCGCTTGTTCCTTATGCGTTCTTGCCTTGTTGCCGGTGGCTAGTGTGTTCACTAGGCCGAGGCAAAACAAGCCTGCTATCGCTACGGATAACATGGCGTCTTTTGAAGGCTTCTATACGGCGTTCCCCTGTTTGGATCCGCGAGAAACCGTGTCGCCAATTGATGGCAAGCCGTGCCGGAAGGCTGACGGCACAACTCTGGCTTCAGAGGTGGTTGACGCAAATCCGCGGGTTAAGCGCACCAACATTCCGGCGCAACCCGCACCATCCCAGAACTCTCCCTTGGCCAATCTTTGTGGCGAAGATAGAACCGCCGACGGCGGCCACAAGCCTTGCAAGTTCGCGAATCCGAAATGGTTTTATATCGCCTCGGACGGAATACACCCACTCGGCTCAGGGCCTGACAAGGATACCTGCAAGCATATAAACCCAGGGAACCTGTCAGCCTGTAGAGCCAGGCTTAAGGTTTGTCCTCGGGGGGTGTGGGCACAGGATTGTGTCAGCTATTCAAAATGGAAGAAGAACGCTGACCCAGCGCGGCAGGAAAAATGGATTCCAGCTTGGCCTCCGCTGTAAAACGTGAAACCGCTCGGCCTGACCACAAAACGCGACTCTTTGGCATCCCTGAAGGCGCGCCCTGACGCTAACCGTTGCTTGCCGCCCTGATGCTGGGCGCGGAAGGCTTCCATAAGGCGCCTTAGCCGCAACGCGTTCCGCTGAAAATAGCAGATAACTTTCTGGCTGGAGCTTGCGTCCAATTGAGTGGGGAACTCTGTCCGCCGCCTTGCCATCGGGGGTATAATCTTCTCAGCCTACCGGGTTCCCGCGGGGTATTCACATGTCGTACCGCAAATCGCTGATCTCCCTAAGTTTTCTGGCGCTGATGGCTCTAGCGGCGCTGGCGCAGGATCAAACTTCCCAGCCTTCCAACGCGCAGCAACAAGCTTCGCCGACGCAGGCTTCACCGACGCAGGCGCCACCGCAAACAACGACTAAGGATCAGACGGCGCAGCCGCCGAGCGCGCAGACCGGCTCACCTCAGGCACCGCCTGCGGACTCTTCGTCGAGCCCGAGCAGCACCGACGCTACTCCCAGCGGGCCGCCTCCCGTCATCCAAGAGCCGGACGAGAGCAAGGTAAAGCACGATGGCAAAGAGGATGACGTTGACGCCATCGGTAATCGCAACATTGGCAAGCGCGGACTGGGGGACTGGTACTCACTCGAAACCGAAATCAGGATGGGCAAGCAATACGCGATGCAGGTCGAGCAGAGCGTCAAGCTGGTCCAGGATCCGGTGGTCAACGAGTACGTGAACCGGATTGGCCAGAATCTGGTGCGGAATTCGGACGCGCAGGTGCCGTTTACGATTAAGGTCATCGACTCCGACGAAGTGAATGCGTTCGCGCTTCCGGGCGGATTTTTCTATGTGAACTCCGGGCTGATTCTGGCGGCCGACGAAGAGGCCGAGCTGGCCGGCGTGATGGCGCATGAGATTTCGCACGTTTGCGCGCGCCACGGGATGCGCCAGATGACGCGGGCGAATTGGGCGCAGATCGGCACCCTTCCTCTGATTTTTATGGGGGGCGGCATCGGCTATGGAATCTATGAAGCGAGCAGTTTGGCCTTGCCGCTGACGTTCATGAAGTTCCAACGCAATTTCGAAGCGGAAGCGGATTATCTCGGCCTGCAATACATGTACAAGACGGGATACGATCCGCAGGCTTTCATCAGTTTCTTCGAAAAGATTCAGGCGAAAGAGAAGAAGAAACCGGGCACGATTGCCAAGGCCTTCGCGTCGCACCCGCAGACGCCCGACCGCATTGCGGCATCGCAGAAAGAGATAGCGACCATTCTTCCGGCGAAGGCGCAGTACATCGTTACCACCTCAGAGTTTGACGATGTGAAATCGCGACTCGCTACCATCGAGAACCGGCACAAGGTCCTCGAGCAAAAAGACGGAAGCAAGCCCAGCTTACGCCGCACTTCAACCAGCGACAGCAAGACATCCAACGGCTCGGACAAGAGCGACGACGATCGCCCGACGCTGAAGCGGCGGGACGATAATCCGGACCAGACTCAACAGCAATAAGGAAATTGTTCGAGAACAACAAAAACCGGCGGGAGGCCCGACGGTTTTTTATTGAATTGCCTTGGGAATAGTTGCAGGGTGGCGGCCCTCAGTGGCTAAAGCCAGCATTCCGATGGAGATGTATGGGCACGGCTGAAGCCGTGCCCTTCCCATACCTTCTCCACCGCGTTACGATCCCGCAGCCACCGATTTTACGGTGATCGTGGTGCCGTCCACCTCACCAGTTACCTTTGCTTTTGCCCCGGCCAGATCGTTTAGCTTATCGAGCGCAGCCTTGTCCGAAGTTTCCAGAGTGTAAACCTTGTCGCCGACTACGAGCGCGTAGTTCGATCCATGCTGGACGCAGGCGCGGGCGCAATCCGCGGCCTTGCCGGGCATCTGATGTTTTGCGCCGCACATGGCGTCGCTCACTTCGCCGGTTAAGGTCTGGCTTTTGCCGGCCGCCAGCGCCGGAACCGCCGCGAGTCCGACCAATAGCTGCATTCCGAGAACAGCCGCTGCAATTCGATTCACTTTCATTCTGCTTCTTCTCCTGTGATAAAGGGTAGTGGTCGAACTGGACGTATATGGCGCACCATCCTGATTCGCCTGTCAAAAGCTCACTGCAACAACTCCTAAGAGAATCTCACACAACCTCCGGGTCCCATGAGAATTTTATCTCTTCCTAACCCTTACTTTGGGGTTACTGCTACTTGAAACGGATTTCCACGTCCACGGTCTTATCCCTGGCGTCGGGGGTCTCGTGAATGCTGACGTTCCACGCAACGCCGCGGGGAAGGAGCTGGCGGGTATCGTCCAGAAATTTCTTGGGATAGTCGGCGTTGTAGGGCTGGCCTGCGCGAAGCGTCCAGGCAGCCTGCATACGAGCTTTGGCTTGCGTATCGAGGCCCAGGATTTCCAACTCTCCCATTTTGTAAAGGTCGCCTTCGATGATCATCAGGTCGTAGTGCACGGTACTCTTTTCGTCGTCAAACTGCGTGTCGGGCTTGATTTGAACGGCCATGTATCCGCGGCTGCGGTAGAGTTTGCTTACGGCCTGGACATCGTCGAGAAAACGCACGGCGTCGGCGGGCTGCCCTGACGGCATATGGAGAAGGGGCGCCAGTTCGGCGGTGGCGATGGCTGAGTTGCCCTTCCAGTCCAAAGCGGAGGTTGAGTACAGCTTGCCGGGCGTTACGGGGATGATCGCATCGACCTCGATTTCGGTGGAAGCTTTTGAATCGGCGGCAGACGAAGGCTGAGGCACAACGCGCGCGTCAGAGGGCGCAAACTCCGCTTTCAAACAGCCACGGTGAAGGTATACGGGCAGCAGATCAAATTTGGCGACTGCTTTGAGGGAAGAGCGTCCATACTCGGCGCCCGTAAGGCGGGCCGCGGCTTTTGCCAACAGAGCGGTTTGCTCCGGCGACGCTCCGGGAAATTCGACATTGCGAATCCGGATGCTGACTTCCTCGACGCGATAATCGATCGCCTTCAGGGTGCCGCCCGCGTCGTCTGCCGCGCGCAGGAAATCTACACGGCCGGGATAATTTTTCTCGCTGAGAATGGCCTGCAACGCCTCGGACACGCGATCCGGGAGGTTGCCGGTAACCGGCAGCAATTGCTTAAAAAGCGGAACCCGGCGTTGCAAAGCGCTTTGCAGCTCGGCATCTGGAAACCAGACGAAGTTTTCGAAATGCGCGGGGACTAGCTTGCTTTTATCAGTATCGCCGAGTTGCAATTCGAGCTTTACGCCGGCGCCAGAAGACGTATAGGAATAGACCACCTCGCTGAACAATCCGGAATCGCCCAACCGCCGCACCGCTTCTTTGAAATCGCCATCGGCGGCGGCCTGGCCGAGTTGCAAACCGCTCGCGGCGAGAATTTCCTTGTCAGTGTAGCGCTCCGTTCCGGTAACTTTTAGCGCGATGAGTTTGTTGGGTTCATTTGCCGAAGCTCTGCCGCTCGCGGCTTTTTTCTGGGCTGCGCTGGTTGCGATCAGCAAAGACAAGCAGAGCGCGAGCAGCGTCATACCCTTCATTTGGACCGCTTTCCAGTCCCGGCTGCAGAGGGCGAGAAATTCTTTTGCTTGACCGCGGTGTCCATGAAGGCTTTGGCGGCGCGGCTGTGCGATTTCCGGAAAGATAGATCGCGCGAAAAGCCTGAGAGGCGCGCCACTTCCAGGAAGATTTCGAGCTGATCGAAGTCCATGTGGAGTCGTCAACACACTATAACGAGGATGACTGGATCGGCAAGGAGCTTCGAGCTACGAGCCGCAGGCTTTGAGGGAGTGGCGGAAATTGAGTCGTCCTGGACGGCGCGGAAGAGAGAACAGGCGGGAGTCATGGTGAGAATTAGGAGGTCAAAATCCCCGCCCTGTCGCAAAAAACGCGACAAGGACGGGGCACCCTCGGAGTTGATTTTCTACACGTTGATTACTGCGATAAGTTCTTTTACAGCCGCGGCGCTCTTATCCAAGGCCGCTTTCTCTTCGGCAGTGAGTTTGATCTCGATAATCTGCTCGATACCCTTGGCTCCGAGTTTTACCGGGACGCCGACAAAGAGGCCATGAATGCCGTACTCGCCGTTGAGGTAGGCGGCGCAGGGGAGAATCTTTTTCTTATCTTTGAGGATGGCCTCGACCATTTCGGTGGCTGCGGCCGACGGGGCGTAATATGCCGATCCGGTTTTTAGATGTTTGACGATCTCGGCGCCGCCGTCGCGGGTGCGCTGGACGATGCGATCGAGCGTGGCTTTGTCCATCAACTCAGTGATGGGAATGCCGGCGACGGTGGAATAGCGGGGGAGGGGGACCATGGTGTCGCCGTGTCCGCCGAGCACGAAGGCGGTAACATTTTCTACACTCACTTTGAGTTCTTCGGCGATAAACGTGCGAAAGCGGGCGGAGTCGAGGATTCCGGCCATGCCGATGACACGCTCGCGCGGGAAGCCACTCATCTTGTAGGCCGCTTGTGCCATGGCGTCGAGCGGGTTCGAAACGATGATGAGGATGCAGTTCGGCGAGTGGTGCACGACTTTTCCGACTACGTCGTTCATGATTTTATGATTGGTGTTCAGAAGATCGTCGCGGCTCATGCCGGGCTTGCGTGGAATTCCGGCGGTGATGACGACGATGTCAGAGTTGGCGGTGTCAGCGTAATCGTTCGTGCCGAGAATTGCCGAATCGCGCTTCTCGATGGGCATGGCCTCGAGCAGGTCGAGGCCCTTCCCTTGGGGGACGCCTTCGATGATGTCGATGAGGACGACGTCGGCCAGTTCTTTGGAGGCGATCCAGTGAGCGGCGGTGGCGCCTACATTGCCGGAACCTACTATCGTTACTTTCTTGCGCATGAAGTTCCTCTCAGGCTGAAAAAATCAAAACCTTTTACCACAGGGTACACCGAGGTACACGGGGTAAAGCTTAGTCCGCTGCGACTGTGACGCGCATGTTTTCGATCATGCAGGTGGCGAAGCCTACTATCGTTACTTTCTTGCGCATGAAATTCCTCTCAGGCTGAAAAATCAAAACCTTTTACCACAGGGTACACCGAGGTTCACGGGGTAAAGCTTAGTCCGCTGCGACTGCGACGCGCATGTTGTCGATCATGCAGGTGGCGAATTCTACTATCGTTACTTTCTTGCGCATAAAATTCCTCTCAGGCTGAAAAAATCAAAACCTTTTACCGCAGGGTACACCGAGGTTCACGGGGTAAAGCTTAGTCCGCTGCGACTGCGACGCGCATGTTGTCGATCATGCAGGTGGCGAATTCGCTGGTTTTTACTTTGGTGGCGCCTTCCATCAGGCGTTCAAAGTCATAAGTGACTTTTTTCTGCTCGATGGTGCGTTCCAGACTTTGCTCGATCAGATCCGCGGCTTCGGGCCATCCGAGGTGGCGGAACATCATAACGCCGGAGAGAATGACCGAGCCGGGATTGATGACGTCTTTATCGGCGTACTTGGGAGCGGTGCCGTGGGTGGCTTCGAAGATGGCGTAGCCGTCGCCAACGTTCGCTCCGGGGGCGATGCCGAGCCCGCCAACCTGCGCGGCGCAAGCGTCGGAGATGTAATCGCCATTTAAGTTCGGGGTGGCCAGCACGCTGTATTCATCGGCCCGGGTCACAACCTGCTGGAAGATGGAGTCGGCGATGCGGTCATTGATCATCAGCTTTTTCTTCCATGCGCCTTTGCCGTGGGTGGCGTAGATGGTATCGAGACAGTCTTTAACTTCTTTGTAAATAGTCTGGCGGAAGTCTTCCTGGGCAAACTCCAGGCCGGGCTCGACGAGGTTGGCGTTCTGCTCGACGGTGAGATTCGGATTCCCGTCTTTGTTGTCGATGATCCAGCTCTCGCGTTCGGTGACAACCTTGTCGCGGAATTCTTCGGTGGCGAGTTCATATCCCCACTTACGGAATGCGCCTTCGGTGAATTTCTGGATATTGCCTTTGTGGACGAGGGTGACCGCTTTGTTTTTGTTTTCGAGAGCGTGCTTGATGGCCATGCGCACCAGGCGCTTGGTACCGGTCACGGACATCGGCTTGATGCCGATACCGGAATCGAGGCGGATCTGCTTCTTGCCGCCTTTCAGCATGTCTTTGTTGAGGAATTCGATAAGCTTGGCTACTTCGGGCGTGCCTTCTTCCCATTCGACGCCCATGTAAACGTCTTCTGTATTCTCGCGGAAGATGACGATGTTCATGCGCTCGGGATGCTTCACCGGCGATGGCACGCCGGCATAGTACTTCACCGGGCGAATGCAGCCGTAGAGATCGAGGATCTGGCGCAGGGCGACATTGAGGGAGCGGATGCCGCCTCCGACGGGCGTGGTCAGCGGGCCTTTAATGGCAACGCGAAATTCGCGGATCGCGCTGACGGTGTCGTCGGGCAGCCAGTTCTGAAAGCGGGCTTTGGCTTTTTCGCCGGCAAAGACTTCATACCAGGCCACGGAGCGCTTGCCCTCGTAGGCCTTTTCGACCGCGGCGTCGAACACGCGGACGGAGGCTTTCCAGATATCGCGGCCGGTGCCGTCGCCTTCAATAAAGGGAATGATTGGGTGATTCGGAACTTGATATTTGCCGTTGCTGTATTCGATCTTCTGTCCGTTCGGCGGGACGGGGACTCCATTAAACGATGCCATGCACTAACCTCCAGAGGCTGGGGAAGGAACAGAACTATTATAGAGAACTTTGAGGGAGGGGAGACTAGGTCAGCGATCACGCGACGATGTGATGGGGCTCACCGGTTTGTGTATGGCGCGGCTTGACCGCAGGCGGCGGGCGAGGACGCCCGCCGGGCAGCCGCCGGGACGGCGCGCTACTGGGGTCCCTAGCGTTCGATTTTTACCGACTTCACCACTACGTCGTTGTTGGGTTTGTCTTGGCGGTTCCGCGCTACTTTCGAAATTTTCTCCACCACATCGTAGCCTTCGACTACTTCGCCGAAAATCGTATGTTTGCCGGTGAGCCAGTCGGTGTTGGCCACGGTGATGAAGAACTGCGATCCGTTGGTGTTGGGGCCGGCATTGGCCATGGCCAGCTTCCCCGCCTTGTCGAACCTGTGTGGCGAACCTTTGGTTTCGTCCTCGAACTGGTAGCCTGGACCGCCGAAACCGGTGCCCATCGGGTCGCCGCCCTGGACCATGAAGTTGGGAATAACTCGATGAAAAATCGTCCCGTGATAGAGGGGATCGGAGGTTTTTTTGCGGGTAGCGGGATGCGTCCACTCGCGCTTGCCTTCGGTCAGGTCGATGAAATTGGCTACTGTCTTGGGGGCGTCCTTCTCAAAGAGGCGGCAAACGATATTGCCTTCGCTGGTTTCGAGCACGGCATAAGTTCCGGGTGTACGGGTCATAGTCTCCTTCGATTCTAAATCGTCGTTACGGTAGAGACGGGGCTTACCCCGTCTGCTTTGGGACACGGGCGGGAGACGCGGCATGGCGCGTCTCTACATCGATTTCTGCGGCGGTTTGGGCGCAGGCTTAGTGGGTGCGCCGGCGCCGTGGATTTCGATGTGAATGATCTTGACGGGATGAACGGGAACTTCGCCGGCCGTCGGCATGCGCGCGATTTTCTTAACCAGCGCAACAGCGTCGTCATCGCACTGGCCAAAGATGGTATAGCCGCCGTTCAAGCTGGGGTACGGAACCTCGGTGATGAAGAACTGCGATCCGTTGGTGTCGGGTCCGGCATTGGCATAGGCGAGACGCCCGGGGCGATCGAAAGCCACCGTGGGGGTAGTTTCATTCTTAAATTTGTAGCCGGGATCGCCGCTGCCGTTACCGGCGGGATCTCCGCCCTGAATCATGAACAGGGCGATCACGCGATGGAATATGGTGCCGTCATAAAGTGGAACGCCGTGCTTTTTTTCATGAGAGACGGGGCTGGTCCAGTCTTTGGTGCCGTTGGAGAGCTCGATGAAATTCTTCACTCCGATTGGAGCTACTTTCGGGAACAGCTCGCAATGGAGGTCGCCGGCCGAGGTGTGAATGATCGCGGTGGGCTCGGCGGCCGCGGCCGGGGCCGCTTTGTGGACGGGCGGTGTTGTCGGGGAAGTGGAGCCCGTCTGCGCGGCGGCGAACAGCGAGGTGGAGACGATCAGTACAAACGTCTGCAGTAGAGTGCTCATGAGTGCTCCTGTAGGTGTTTTTGGCAAGTTGTTATTGTACGACAGTCGATTCTCGATTGCTGGTGGAGCGACGGGCGTCTCGCCTGGGCGCGTCCGCTCGATCTTCATCTCTCGACGGGCGAGGAGGCCCGTCACGATGCGTGCAAGGCTACGAGAGCCTGCTCGATGCATTCCTCCAGCGGCTGGTCGGTGGAGATCGTTGTCTTTGGATAAGAGATGGGTTCAAAATGGGCTTTCACTTCCGTGTAGAGCGCGAACGTCCGGTTGTGCGCGGGATGCGCGGGATCGGGCTCGAGGTCGAGACGGCGGCGCGCGGATTCATCGGAGCAGATGCACTCAATGATCCTCCAGGGCTGAGCAAGTTCGCGGGCGACTTCGAGAACACGGTCGATCTGATAGCGGCGGGAAAAGGGGCGTCCGTCGAGAAAGATTGTGCGACCGGGAGCGGCTTGCAGCAGGTAGCGAGCGCCTTTGAGCATGACCTCCATCACGAAGTCGTCCTGTTCGACTGAGTATTCGATATCGTTTAGCGCGAGACCGGTCGGCGAGAATAGGGCGGCTCGGATCTCGTCCTTGCTCAGGAGGGCGCCTTGCGTGCGACGAACGAGTTCGCGAGCGAGCGCGGTTTTGCCGGTTCCGGGAAGGCCGGCCATGAGAACAATCATTCTGCGGAGATTGTAGCGGCTGCGGATTTCGGATGGAGCTTCAGATGAAATACAGATCGACGTTTAGTTGGAGGCGCCCATCGCGGCGGTGACGCTAACTGGTGCGGGTGCGGGTTCTTCCGCCGGCGGACGCGGGAAAATCGTCTGGGTCTGCCGCCAGTCGCTGTAGCGGTCGGAGACCATCACGTGGAAGCACCAGTGGCGACGCTCCTCTTCGGGCTCGACCAGGCCGAGCGCATTCAGATAGAACAAATAGTGCTCTACGAATCGTATCTCGTCTTTCGACAACCCGCGGCGTTGGAGATCGACCGTGATACCGGCGAGATGAGAAGACGCGGTGTCGCCATCCACGGGAGCGGCATTGCGATTGTGGCGGCGAAGCTTTTTCTGCACCTTGACGGTGCGGACGGCGGAGTTCACCTGGATCTGGTCGTGAAATTGGCGGTAATAAACTTCGGAAAGGTCCTGCACGAAATCGCGCGTCCAGGGACGGCAAAAGCGGCGGGAGGGATCGAGGCCGCGTTCGACCTTCAGAGACTCACTCTCCTCAATGGGCACCAGATCGCCCGAGGCTTTGAGTGCTTCCAGTTCGGTGTCGTCTTGAATTCGGGGCAGATTCAGGCGGTCGATTTCTTCATTCTGGCGGAGCAGGGAATCGTGCGACGGACGGAACAGCGGGTTCCAAAGAATGCCGCGAAGGCGATGCAGGATCCGGTGTCGATGGCTGACGGGACGCAGGGCGAAAGCTGTCCGCGGCGCGGCTGCAATTAGAAAGACTACGAGCGCGAGCGAAGTCACCAGCGCTGTCGCCGGTTTGGACGTCTTCTGGCTCCGCGTTGTGAATCTTGGCGTCATTAGGATGGCATTATTGCGTCACTCGAACACATCTCCCAGGGCCTGTGGATAAAGTGCCCATTTGCCCAAGGAGTGGCAATTGTAACCCACAGATGAACAATTCTGTGAAGCAATTCGACCTAAACCCCCTTACTTAAGGGAGTTGCGGGTGGTGACCGGATGGCAAACTACTGATTTTCGCGCTGAATGTGGGAAAAGCCCCATTTTAGGCCTCTGTAAAGGCGGCTTGCCACGTCTTGCTGGCAGCGGTTGCGGGATGGCGCGGGCGGAGACGGGGCAAGCCCCGTCTCTACAGTGATTTACTTCCGCAGCAGGTCGGTTAGAGCTTGCTTCATCACCTGGCCGCCGACCTCGGCGATCGACGTGGTCAACGGTATTCCCTTGGGACAAATCTCGACGCAATTTTGCGCGTAGCCGCATTCCTGGATGCCGCCGTCGCCCATCAGTGCCGACAGGCGCTCGCGCTTCAGGGCCTGGCCGGTGGGATGGGTGTTGAATAGACGCACTTGCGAGATCGTGGCCGCGCCGACGAATCCTGTGTCTTCGTTGAATTGCGGGCAGGCCTCCATGCAGCAGCAACACGAAATGCAATTCGATAGAGGGTAAACCTTTTCCTGCTCCTCCATGGTCATGCGCGGGCCGGGACCGAGGTCGTAGGTACCATCGATCGGTATCCAGGCTTTGACTATCTTCAGGTTTTCGAAGAGCACGCTGCGATCGACGGCCAAGTCACGGACGACCGGGAATTTCGAAAGCGGTTCGAGCTTGAGCGGCTGATCGAGATTGTCGAGCAGGGAAGAGCAGGCCATGCGGGCGCGTCCATTGATGAGCATGGCGCAGGAGCCGCAGATCTCCTCGAGACAACTCGAGTCGTAGGTGATGGGCGTGGTCTGCTTGCCGTCGCGGGTAACGGGGTTGGCCGCGATCTCCATCAGCGCTGAGGTGACGTTCATGTTCGGCTTGTAGGGAATCTCGAACTCTTCCCACGACGGCTTGGCGTTGGGGGTGAGTTGGCGTTTGATCTTGATGATTACGGATTTATTGTTTGGCATTTAGCTTTTAGCCTTTTCTCTAATCCCATGTGGGCACATTGAGGAGCGATTCAATGGCGCTCATATATGTGCCAACATCGATCCAGTATCGTTCCTCGGAATCCGCCGCTGTCCTGACAAGACAAACGCTCACAGCGAAACGATGAGGCTGTGAATACTTCGCCTCGGGGCCCTTGGCCCATTTCAGCAGCTCCGGCGGAGGGTGATTCGGATCGAGAGTCGAATACCACAAGGCCGATATCATCCCGACTTTTTCCGGCGGCCCAATTCCAGTACTTTGCCCCGAGGACTTATCCCTTTTCTTCGCGCGGGAACATGCATCTTGCCGCAGATAGTGATCGGAGATCCGCCTCAGTCTTCGAAGGCCACTCTCCCTACGAGTATCTTCCACGAGCTTCGCCACCGCGTTGGCTGCCACTTTTTCTTTGACGGAGAGTGGTTGCTGCGCAAGTCCCATCTGCGACGCAAGCGCCAGCGTTGCTACTAAACTCAACCGCGCGTTCCCGAAGCGAAAACCCATCGTAAGAAGAATAACCGTAAAGGGCTCGAGTGCCACTCGTACCTACTCAATACTTCCGCGGCCTCGGGGGAATCAGGCTCGCATCCACCGTTTCGAACTCAAACTTCGGCTCGTCCAAATCCGGGGCGAAGATCGCTTTCGTGGTTTTCATCCAGTTCTTGTCGTCGCGCTCGGGGAAATCGGGCTTGTAATGAGAGCCGCGTGACTCGTCGCGCATGGCCGCTCCCTGCGCGATCACTCGCGACAACTGCAGCATGTTGTAGAGTTGGCGCGCGAACGCTATGGTTGTATTAGCCCACTGCGAGCGGTCGCTAAGGTTGATCTTTTGGAAACGATTTAACATATCCACCACTTTGGCGTCCGCTTCCTGGCACTTCTTGGTGTAGCGAATCACCGTGCAATTCTCGGTCATCAGCGCGCCTAATTCTCGCCAGAGCAAAAACGGATTTTCGTTGCCGTCGGATTTCATCAGTCCGGTGTTGATCGCCTCCTGACGTTTACGCTCCGCATCAAAATGTCCATTCGCAGGCGCGGCTTGCAGACCCTTGGCGTACTGCACGGCGTTTGGACCAGCGACAAAGCCTCCGTAGATGCACGACATCAGCGAGTTCGCGCCCAGGCGGTTCGCGCCATGGTATTGGTATTCGGCTTCTCCGGCGGCATAGATGCCGGGGATGTTCGTGGCCTGTTTGTAATCGATCCAGAGGCCACCCATGGTGTAGTGCATGCCGGGGAAAATCTTCATGGGCGTGACCCGCGGATCGTCGCCGACGAACTTCTCGTAAATTTCGAGGATGCCTTCGAGCTTGCGGTCGAGAGTCTTGGCGTCGATGTGGGTGAGATCGAGGTAAACCATCGGCTTGCCGTCGATGCCCAGGTTGAGCTCGAACACTACTTTGAAAATGGCGCGGGTGGCGACGTCGCGCGGCACCAGGTTGCCGTATTTCGGATACCACTCTTCGAGGAAATACCAGCGCTCGCCTTCCGGAATGGACTTCGGATCACGCTTATCTCCGGCAGTACGCGGAACCCAGACTCGTCCACCTTCGCCTCGGGCGGATTCCGACATCAGGCGCAGCTTGTCTTCGCCAGGGATGCAGGTGGGATGCACCTGGATGAATTCGCCGTTCGCGTAGTAGCAGCCTTGCTGATAGAGCGCCGACTGCGCAGATCCGGTGCAAACGACCGAGTTTGTGGACTTGCCGAAGATGGCGCCACAGCCGCCTGTCGCAACGATGATGGCGTCAGCGGGGAAGGTGCGGACTTCCATCGTCCGCAGATCCATCGCGCAGATGCCGCGGCAGACGCGCTTTCCGTCGAGCACGGCGGATAGAAACTCCCAGTGCTCGTGCTTCGTAACTTTGCCTTCGGACTCGTAGCGGCGGACCTGCTCATCGAGCGCGTACAGAAGCTGCTGGCCGGTGGTGGCTCCGGCGAAGGCGGTGCGGTTGTAGAGCGTGCCCCCGAAGCGGCGGAAATCTAACAGACCTTCGGGAGTGCGGTTGAACGGAACGCCCATGCGGTCGAGCAGATCAATGATGCCGGGCGCGGCCTCGCACATGGCCTTGACCGGCGGCTGGTTGGCGAGAAAATCTCCGCCGTAGATGGTGTCGTCGAAATGTTGCCAGGTGGAATCGCCTTCGCCCTTCAGATTTTTGGCGGCGTTGATGCCTCCCTGGGCGCAGACGGAATGCGAGCGTTTTACCGGGACGATCGAGAACAGGTCAACTTCGCCGCCCATCTCGGCGATCTTGATTACGGCAGCTAGGCCTGCCAGGCCGCCGCCCACTACTATTATTTTCGGAGCTGCCATGCTGTATAAGTCCGATCTGCCGGGCCCTCAGGGGCTAAAGCCCGCGTCATTATTGGCTCGGGGTGGCACGGCTGAAGCCGTGCCCTTCCCGTTCGTGCTCGAACAAAATTCAGGGGCCGCCCGAGACGGGACAAGCCACGTCTCTACGACACTCTTCCGTGAAGCCGTGCCCATTCCTGTTGGTGCTTGAACCTGGTTACCCTACTGTCGCTTTATCGCATTACGATGTTGTCCGAACTTGTATTCGAATCTAGAGGCTGCAGTGGAGTATTCAGGAATCCGTACATGCTGACCGCGCCTACCGAAACCAGGCCGAGGGCGAGCGCGAGGCAGAGGTAGCCAAACCGGCGGCGCGCGTTTTCGCCGGTGGTGATGCCCCACTTGGCTGCGAACAGCCACAGGCCGTAGCTGAAATGCCACGAGGCGGCGATGATGCCAATGGCGTAAAAAGCGATCATCCACGGATTCTGAAATTCCGCCTGAACTTTGGCGAACGATTGCATGGGATTCGTTGGCAGGTGCACGCCGGTGAAGCGCAGAAAGTAGGTGTGCTGCACCATGAAGATCAGCGCGATGATGCCGGTCCAGCGTTGAGCCGCGTACAACCAGTTTCCAGTCCAGGGGTAGTCCGCGACGTTGGTTTCGCCTTGATACCAGACGTAGAGGCCGTACAAGCCGTGATAAAGGATTGGAATCCAGATGAAAAACAGCTCCAGCAGAAAAACGGCGGGCAGGCTGTTCAGAAACTCAACTTGCTTTCCGTAGGCGATCGGACCTTTGAAGGCTTCGGCGTTCGAGATGAAGTGTTCGAGAAGAAAGGCTCCGATGGGTACGACGCCGCTGATGGAATGCAGCCGCCGCAGCACGAACGACGTGCCCGTGCCGACCCGCAGTGGAGCGACACCCGATTTGATTTGGGGAACGGCGGGACTGGCGGTTGCTGCCACGATGTCTACTCCTTACGTGGTGCGGCGTAGAAACTAAAACTAACGATTATCGTTTTTCGCGGTGAGAGAAGTCAAGGCGAGGTCCGGCAGGCAGAGAGGTTTTTCGAGATTTGTTCAGGTTTGTGGTTTTCTCCTTGCCAAAGTAAGTAGGATTCACACGGCCTGACTAGCATGGATTCTGCTCGCGATCCATCCATTGCAGGAATCTTCGAAAAGCTGCGCCGCGATGGCTGTGCTGCGCTTTTTCTTCCGGGCTCAGTTCGGCAAAGGTCTTGTCGATTTGCGGGAAATAGAATAGTGGGTCGTAGCCGAATCCGTTCCGCCCTCGAGGCGCATCCAGAATGATGCCTTCGGCGGTGCCGCGGAATGTCTGGAGCGTCTGACCGTCACGGGCGACCGCGAGAACGCAGACGAAACGCGCGGTGCGTTTCTGTTCTGGAACTCCGATTAGTTCGCGCAGGACTCTCGCATTGTTGGCTTCGTCGTCTGTGTTGCAATCTGCTGTATGCGGTTCGCCTGCAGCATAGCGCGCGGAATACACACCGGGTGCTGCACTGAGCGCGTCGATTTCCAGGCCCGAATCGTCGGCCACGATCAGTTCGCCGGGCGCGGCCAGACTGTAGGATTCCGCTTTTTTGCGCGCGTTCTCCTCGAACGTGGCGCCGTCCTCGACCACCTGGGGCAGAGAAGAGAAGTTGGGGACGTTGGCAATCGTGATGCCATAAGGCGCTGCCGCTCCGGCGAAATCGCGAAGCTTGCCGGCGTTCGAAGTCGCCAACAGAACCGTGTGCGAGGTCATTGGGCGGGACTCTCCCATATTCGACGATTGGGAATTGCGTGCCCGAGTCCTGACCCAGGCCAGAACGAACGCTGCCAGACTGATCAGCGAGACGATGTCTCCGGCTACACGGTCGTTGGTCCGGCGGAAATGGATTTGTACATCGTTGTCTCCAGCGGCAATCGGAATGACGATCAGGCCGGTGATCTCGGTCTTCTCTGTTCCTGTAGGTCTGCCGTTCACGACGACGGCCCACGCCGGGTAGTTGAAAAGCCGCGCGGTGATTTTGTTCGGTGCCACAGTGTGGACAATGAAGTGCTTTTCGGTCGGCCCCCACATCAGCATCCGGCTAGGAATCGGCGCTCCCGTATTGTCGCTGACGCGGGGTAGCTTCGTGTCCAGTTCGTAGGGATCGGCTCCGGCGGGAACGTATTCGTCGGTGCCCTCGTAGCCGATGCCTTGGGTGAGGGCATTTCTCATTTCGCGGATATCGGCGGCCTGGTCCCACCAGGGCGGCTGGATGCCATGTCCGGCGACGACGACCACGGCCAGCAGGGCGGCAGAGGCCAGCAAACGTACGCTCCATCGTCTGGCGGCCATGGCTAGAAGCATGGCCAATGCGACATTCAGGCACAGCAGCCAGCGGAAGGGAAGTTGCACGAAGCGGAGCTTGGGCAAGTGCTGCCAGAGCAAGTTGCTGACCGAGAGCATCAGGACTACGCAGGCGACGCCCCAGGCGGAGAGCAGCATCCAACGGGCTCGATCGGCTTGAGCCGCGCTCGGCGCGACTGGACAGCCGGGGGCGGCTGTCCCTACGGGAAGTTCTTTCCTGGAAAACCAGATTGCCAGCACCAGGGCGATGATTTCGGCTAGCGCAATGGTGGAAAGAAGAAGATTGAAGCGGTTGTGATCGGGATCGGCGAGCGTCGTGAACAAAAAGTTGTCCTGTGGCCGGACTCCCGGCGACATCACCGCGGCAACGTTGATCCATCGCTGTTCGTAGATGGCGGGAAGCAGGTAGAACGAGGCGAGGCCGGCTCCCATGAGCATGGCCAGCGCGGCCGGGACCAAGATTTGAATTAAAGGACGCCAGATTTCCGGATTCCAACCTCTAGTCCATGTAGTGTCTCGCACGGTGGTGTCTCGCACAGCCCCAATCGCGGCGCAGAGCAGCGCCAACCCGGCCGCCGAGTAATAGATCATCACGGCTGCAGGCGCGTTCGTAAGCCAGGCTGCGGCCAACACCAGAGTCAGCCACAACGTCGGGCGAAGGCCGGGCTCGTTGAGGCGAAGAAGACAGAACAGCAGAAGCGGCAGCAGGGGCGCGGCCAGCAGTTCGGCGTAGGCGCTCCGCCAATAGACGATCAGCAGGTGGTAGGGATTCAGCGAATAGAACACGGCCGCAAAGAGTGCGTCTGGGGCCAGAAGCCACTCGCGGGCTAGCCGGTACATGGACGCTCCAGCGGCGGTCAGCACGATCCAGCAATACGCGCCCGGCACCATCTTCCACGGCAGCACAGCGCCGAGTGCCGCGCCGAGGTTCCAGGAAGCGGGTGGATAAAACAGAAAGCGAGCCTCGCCGTATCCCCATTGCGCCAGGGCCGCCCACCGCGGATAGGCAATGCCGTGCTTCCATTGGCCCACGACCTCCATCCACGAAAACATGTGGAACTCGAAATCATGCCCGGAAGGACTGCCGCGCCAGAAAAATGGAGTGATGGCCAGCAGACAGGCGCCCGCCAGCAGCAATGCACGCGAGATCGGACTTTTCAGCAATTTGGGCTTTACCGTTTGATGCCCAGCCCTCGACAGTGCCGAGATTTCCCCTCGAGACGGGTGCGCGCCGCATCTCCGCGTGCTGCGCCTCGGCGTTCCAAGAGAGAGAGGGCCAACCCTGTCTCTATAAGAAAAATCATTCTATTGCATCTGAAAAATTCTCGGAAAATTAACCGGATCGACACCATTTAGGAGCGGCTCTGGAGGTAGTCTGGGCTGAACGAAGTGGAACAGTCCACCGGGGACTGGATTGACGCTAAAGACGGGGTGTCGATCCGGTTCCCGGTTTCTTTCCTGGGATCGCATGCTATCCGGCGGTCTCAGTGGATCGAGGTCTGCGATTAGCCAAGAGTTGCTACGGTTCGCTGGCTGTGCAGTTCGGCGAGAAATACTTCTTCCTCCAGCGCGTTGCCTTTTCGCAGCAGTACCAGAAGAGGGTCATCCGCGTCGGTGTCGGCATTGCTCATCTCGCATAGATCCACTCCGCTCGCGAGCAGCGAACGAGGAGAAGATTCCAGTTGTGGGATCGCGTCGGGACGGCAGGCCAGGAAGTTGATGAATTCGCTAACGCTCTTGCGCTGTTCTTCGGTGCGGGCAGGGAATTCGATTCCCATCCCACGCCCCGGATGCATGACTTGGACCAAACCTTCGGTGTGGACCTCCATCCCCGCAGCGCGCAGGCAGAGGTCAACAGTTGAGTGCCGCGGGAATGGGGATTCGGTCTGGGCGTAACATCCCCCCGGACTGAGGTCCGTCAGCTTACAGGGAGTGACCGGATCGGGCTGCTGGAGCGAAGCGTCGCGCGAACGGGAAAGCAACCACTCGGACACTTTTCTCTTTGTCCCGGCATCCATGTCGCGAAAGCGCAAGCCAGTTTGACCGTTGGCGCTGCTCCATGCGACCGAAGCATCCGCTTCGATGCCAGCGACGGCGTCGGGAATCGCGAAAGAAACGTGAACCACGGCCCCGGATGGTAAGGGCTTGACCGCCAGGATCTCCATGCCTTCGTCGCCCAGATCAAGCAGGATGCCTTCCATGGTGTTGCCATTGGGCAGACGAATCGCAACCGCCGCCTGGATGGCAACTCGCGCCGATTGCTGCCGTTCGCACATCAGCAGCGCCGTGGCAGCGCGGAAAACATTTTGTGCCTGTTCAGCGACGATGGGCTTGGTGAGGGTGAAATGAGCTCCCGCGCCGAGGATCGAACGCGTCTGCAATGGATCGTGGAGCAGGGCGACGGTAATGGGCGGGTTACGGTCGCGACCGACGGGCCGGCGGGAAGCTTCGAGCACCAGCGCGGCCGCTTCGGGATCGTCGTAGTCGACAATCACCTGATCGAAGCGCGCGTCTGCCAGTTGCGCCACGGCAACCTCGGCCGTGTTCGACCGGTCAACCGCAACCCCGAACTCGGCCAGTACCTGAATTAGCGTTTCCGCAGACAGGTCGTCTTTCGAGACCAGCAACGCCTGCAAAATCATTGGAACGGAGCCTCCCGCTCGCGCTCTACTGCAACGACGGGTCGTTTACGGCCAGCGCGGAGTTACACTGCGCGCCGGTTTGGGCGCAGCGGGCAAGGGTTGAGCGGCGGCTCTGGCGGCCATTGCGTTGGAGTTGTCCTCGTCTACCTCCGCCAGCACTGCCGTCTCATCGTCGGCGTCGCTTTCAGCCAGCAGTGGCGCCACCTCGCGCAGTTTATCGGCAGCATCTTGCAACATTTCGATCTGCTTGCCCAGTTGTGCATACTGCGCCTGCTTCCGGCGCAAAACCTCATGGATATCCTTCATACCACCCCCTGCGCCTGACTTTAGGTTTAGAGAAAACCAAGGTCAACGGCAAAGCCATTGCGAGGGATTACCGCAGTAACTGACGGAGACGATACAGTGCGGGCTTCCAACGGTGCACCGATTCCGCTGGGAGAAGAAAATACCAGGCAGTCGGGGGAGCCAGGGGTGGTTCTAGCGGGAGATGACTCAGGAAATGCAACCACGTCGATCAAGTAGCTTCGGCTTACAAAGAAAAACCCCGCCTTGCGGCGGGGTCTGAGTGAGTGTTGTCGGACTGACTTCGAAGTTATGCTCCCATCAGCTTGCGACGGAACATTCCAGCGATGCCCACTAGTCCTGTTCCGAGAAGACCCAAGGTTCCGGGTTCCGGTACGCCAAGACCAGTTGTGCCAATCTTGATATGACCAATCCCCAGCGTGAGCTGCGCGTTGCTGGAGTAGATACTCTGCGTTGTCGATCCCGTAACGATACGGCCGTTATACAGCGTGCCCACGATATTGCCGCTGAGTGTATAGGTCAGGGCCGATCCCGGAGGGCTGGTTAGCGTCCAGGTCACCGGACCGCTGAAGCTGCCGGTAAACAGCGTTACCGGGTTTTTGCATGGGCTGGGACAGAAGCTTCCAGCCAACGATTTTGCCCAGGGCCCGCTTCCCAGCACGTCAAAGTAACCGCCGCCGGCAAACACGCCGCCGTAGCGGATCGAGCCGCTAAGCAGGGCGCCGGTGGCGTAGTTGACGGTGCCGATCGCATGGTTTGGAGCAGCTATAACCGTATTGTATTGCACCAGTTGCGACTGGTGCGAAACGATTCCGGATGTGGAGACCAAAAGCCCGCCGAGCTGGTTAACGATGGTAATTGAGTCTGCCCAAGCGGCTATTGGTAAAGTCAATGCCAACACTGTTAGAACTAACACTCGCCTCATTTTAGATTCCTCCCAAATTTTGTTCTTGCCAGATCGCTCTTGAACTCTTAGTGGTCAAGGTACAAGTCGGCACCTGCTGACTAGTGCACTTGCCATTCCAAAGGTACCGCAGGTTGTTTATGTTTCATTATCAATAGCTTACAACCATTTTCCGCGTTCCCTGTGAATCTCGGGATGCAATCTCCTGCACACTAGCATCAGATCGCTTTCCCTGGATCGCACACACATGCCCCAGCCCCATGGTTCGGCTCGCACCGGCCACGAAACGAAGCATTTCCGAGTTCGGCATCGGCAGGGGAGAATCTCGCCATGAAGAACGAAACCCTAGCCTGGGAGATCCGCTTCCAGAACCCTCGTATGACCGGTAGTAACGTAACCGATCACAAGGTGACCCATGCTAGCACGGTACTGGTTCTTCGGCAGTGGCCTGATCGTGCTATTCGAGTCCCTCAAGAGAGGGATTTCCTTACCGAAACGTCTGCCGTATTCTTTCGGACGAGCAGTTCTGGGGGAGGGCTGTTCGGGCGTCCTGTGATCCTTATGGATCCGGGGCGCTTCTTATTTGCGGCAAGCTTTTTTGCGGCAAACTTTCTGGGTCATTTTTGTTTTCCACAGGCTCAAGCAGCCTTCGAACTCGTGCAAGCGATCTAGCGCAAACCAATCCTAGGGGATCGTTTAGCGACCGCCGCTGCCAGAGTTAGGTGTACGGATAAAAAACGAAAAACAGAAGGGACAACGCGGTCAGCCCCCAGAGGGCCGGGCGCACCTCTCGCAAGCGTCCCGAAACCAGCTTGCAAATCGGATACAAGATGAAACCCGCGGTCATGCCAATGCCCACGTTATAAGTGAAGGCCATCAGCACGATGACGCCGAAAGCTGGAACCAGTTCGGTGAGGTCGTCGAAAGGAATGCGGGTGATCGGACTCAGCATCAGCAATCCGACAAAGATCAGCGCCGGTCCGTACGCCTGCGGCGGGATAGCGGAAATGAAGGGCGCGAAGAACAAGGTTCCCACAAAGCATAGCGCCGTCGTGACTGCGGTCAGGCCGGTGCGGCCACCGGCTTCTACTCCTGTGGCGGATTCGATATAAGCGCCCGATGTCGTGGTGCCAATGGCAGCGGCGAAGGTTGTGGCCAGCGCGTCGGCCATCATAGGGCGCTCGATGTGCGGCAGGTTGCCGTCCTTGTCGAGGAAACCGGCCCTCGCCGACACACCGATGAGCGTGCCCATGGTGTCGACGAATGCCATCACAAAAATCGTCAGAACGACCGGAAAAAATCCCCAGGTGAAGAGACTGTGCAGATCGAACTGAAACAAGACGGGCTGCAAGCTCGGCGGACGGCTGACCCAGCCTGCTGGCGCGGGAGCAATCCGGGTAACAAAACTGAGCAGAGCGGTGACCAGAACGCCGATAAGAATCGCGGCCGGAAAACGGCGAATGGTAAGCGCCGTCATGAGCAGGAAGCCGAAGATGGAAAGCAGAACCGAAAGCGAAGTGAGATGCCCAGGACGAACCGGCGCCCCGGGCGATCCCAGGGTAACGATGCCCGTCTGATTCAACCCGATAAAAGTCAGGAACAATCCGATGCCCACGGCGTAGCTGTAACGGAGCGTGGTGGGAATGGCATCGACCATCCACTGCCGCAGCCGCAGCAGAGTCATCAGAATGAAAAGGACTCCGGCCAGGAACACGGCTCCCAAAGCGCTTTGCCACGAGTAGCCCAGAACGCGAACCACGGTAAATGCGACGAACGCATTTTCGCCCATGTAAGGAGCGATCGCGAAAGGCCGGTTGGCATAAAAACCCATCAGCAAGGTTCCGAAAATCGCGGCGAGAATCGTGGCCGTGAGCGCGGCGCCAGACGGCATGCCGGCGGTTGCCAAAATGGCAGGATTCACCGCAACGATATAGGCCATGGTGAAGAACGTGGTCAGTCCGGCAACGATCTCGCGGCGGACGGTCGTCTGGTGGCGGGAAAGTTCGAAGACCCGTTCGAGCCAGCGATCCAAAGTTTGCCCTCGTGTGGAAAGTCAGGATTGTACAAGCACCGGGTTCGCAAGACGAAACGCGCGAGAGGTAATGTCCGTGCTCCTCTGTGAATCAAGTAGTTGCCATGGAAGCGTCAAAAGCGCAAACCACGGAGTAAACAGAGTGACACGGACGAAGGCCGTGACTTCTTGTTCGCCGGGCAAATGGGCAATCGAGGATCAGTGATTGTGCAACTCGGCAAGGAGTTTGGGATCGATGTTGCCGCCGCTGATCACAGCTACGTTGATACTGGTGTGGGGCAACTCACGGGCGTGGAAGAAAAAGGCAGCTGGAGCGACCGCGCCACTAGGTTCGGCCACGGTTTTCGGGTTCGCGCTCAGGAGGCGCGTGGCCTCGCGAATCTCGTCCTCGGTTACGCTGATGATGTCGTCCACATAGGCGCGGATGTGTTCGAGATTAATTGCCCCGACACTTTGCGTGCGGAGACCATCGGCCATCGTCTGCAAAACTTGCTCCGCCGGGAACGAGACGACGCGGCCGGCACGCAGGCTGGCTTGGGCATCGGAAGCGAGTTCGGGCTCGACGCCAATCACCCTAACCTTTGGTTGGCCAGGATTGGGATTTCTGAGCTTGATGGCGGCCGAGACGCCGCTGATCAATCCACCTCCGCCGACCGGGACGAGCACGGTTTCTACATTCGGCAAGTCCTCTAGGATCTCTAGCCCTACCGTTCCCTGGCCGGCGATGATCTTTTCGTCATTGTAAGGAGGCACAATCACGTAGCCGTGCTCGGCGGCCAGTTGTTCCGCGCGCAGGCGGCGGTCTTCGCTGCCCGGGCCGACTACCACGATCTCCGCGCCCAGGGCGGCCGTGGCCTCGAGCTTGTTCTTCGGAGCATTGCCCGGCATCACGATGATCGCCTTCACGCCCAGCGCCCGCGCCGCATAGGCCACGCCTTGCGCATGATTGCCGCTCGAATAGGAAATGACTCCGCGGCGGCGTTCTTGGTCTGAGAGCGACGCGACCTTGTTATGCGCGCCGCGCAGTTTGAACGCGCCGATGGGCTGCAGGTTTTCGAGCTTGAGGAAGAGCTTGCGCTCATCGGTCGGGAGCGTCCACTCGAGCAGGGGGGTGCGGACGGCTATGCCGGTGAGAAGTTTCTGGGCGGCGCGGATGTCGTCGAGGGAGACCATCATTACTATTCTAAAGTCTTCCGAATGCCCATTTCCGGCAAGGGGTGCCCCATCCTTGCGCGTTTGTTGCGCAAGGGTGGGATTCCACGGTCTAGTCCCGCTTGGGGTGTTTTCCTCCACAACTCACCCGGCTCGCTGTAATCTATAGGTTACACTCAGATTACAGGGAGAGAACACGATGAAACGCAAGGCGAGCATATCCCACGAAGAAGCTACAGTTCGTGAACTGCGCGATAATCCGGAGTTTGCCGCCGAGTATCTCCGCGCTGCATTGGAGGATGACGACGAGCCGAGCGTGCTTCTGATCGCCCTGCGCCGGATCGCCGAGGCGCGAGGCGGGATTGCCAAGGTTGCCAAAGCGGCTGGCATTGAGCGCGAGAGCCTTTACCGCGCTTTATCGGCTCGCGGAAACCCCCGGCTTTCCACGTTGGTTGCCGTGACTAAGGCCATAGGCCTGAAGCTTACCGTGGAAGCTGCGGGATAAGATGGAGCGCGTAGCCGCTGCTCATGCCTGGCGGTTTAGAAGTGCTTCGGTTTTCGCCTTCAGATGAACAAAAAGCTTCTCGCCGTCGATGGGCCTCACCCCGCGCTTTTCAGATCATCATAGCGGCTGTCGAGCATGTCTCGCGTCTGCACGAGTTCATCGAAATAAGTCAACAACTAACTAATCTGAAGCGACCCGCGCCTCAACCCTGCTTCGCAGCCGCGTGAAACTGTTCAACACTCTTTACGAAAGTTGTCTTGGTGTCGAAGCCGCGATATCCCGTGATGAGGCTAGCAGTCGGCAGAGCGTAAAGCCAGCCGATGGGTAGCGCCGAGTCGTGGCGCAGCGCCAGAGCCACAGCAAAACCCGCAAAGGTGATCGCTAAACTGTTAAACATTACATATTCTGCGCGTATCTTGGCGCAAAGTGCGCCAGCGTCCGCTCGACACAATCGGAGCCAGTCGTAAAGATGGCCAATATTCTTTCTCTTGCTCAGCGTGTCGGCGATCGTCTCCAGTTGCTTCGCAAAAGGCGAAACTAATTGTCCGCATATGTAGGCGCCCACGAGGAGTGCCAGTATTACGAAACCTTGGGGGTAATCCTCGTTCTTCGCAAGAGCACCTTCTACGAACCTTCTCCAGTGACTCCAATCTCGGTCGAAGACCCGAAATACAGGAGAAGGGCTGTCAATCCAGGCACAACCCTTGCAATCGCGTCGAAGAATAATTGGGGAACAGTCTTTAGCGCGTCCATGAGGTTACCTCCGTGAGGGCGAGTACAAGCGAAAACTCAAATCTCCAGTATCACCGGCATGATCAGCGGCCGCCGCTGCGTTTGCCGCGAGATGTAGCGTTTCAAATCGGTGCGGATTTTTTCTTTGATCACGCCATAGTCGGCTTTCTCTTCGGCGCTGGAGGCATCGAGGGTCTCCATGACAATCTCGCGGGCGCGCTCGATCAGGCCGTTCTCGCCGGGATTGAATCCGCGGGTCACGATCTCGGGCGAGGCTTCTACTCGTCCGCTGAGCTTGTTGATGGCGATGATTGGCATCACGAAGCCGTCTTCGCTGAGGTGGCGGCGGTCTTTGATTACTAGATCTTCTACTACATCTGTGCGCGAGCCCGAATCGATGCAAACGCGGCCTACGTTGACGCGTCCGGCCTTGCGGGCGCCGAGTTCGTCGATTTCCAGGACGTCTCCACTTTCGATCAGCATCGCGTTACCGACCGCCCCGGTCATCGATGCGGCCAGATCGGCATGTAGCTTGAGTTGCCGGAATTCGCCATGGATGGGAACGAAATATTTCGGCCGCACCAGGTTGATGATGAGCTTCAATTCCTCCTGGCTGGCGTGCCCGCTGACGTGGATGGGCGGATAAGAGCCGTCGTCATAGATGACGAACGCTTCGCGGCGGAACAGATGGTCCACCATGCGGTAGATGGCTTTTTCGTTGCCGGGAATGATGCGCGACGAGAGGACTACGGTATCGCCCTTTTCGATTTTCGCGTGCTTGTGGTTGTCGACGGCCGCGCGCGACAGCGCCGACATCGGTTCGCCCTGCGTGCCGCTGATGAGGACGCACACTTTCTCCGGGGCATAGTTCTTCATGTCGCCGGGATGGATCAGCATGCCCTCGGGGATCTGGATATATCCCAGGTCTTCGGCGATCTCAGACGAATTGTTCATCGACCGGCCGATGAAGCAGATTTTGCGGCCGTGTTCCCGCGCCATATCAACTGTCAGCTTGATGCGGTGAATAGAAGACGCAAAGCAGGAAACGAACAGACGCCGTTTGGTACGGACAAACACCTCTTCAAACTTCCGGTGCACCGCCCGCTCGCTCGGCGTGTAGCCCTTGCGCTCGACGTTGGTCGAATCCTGCAACAGCAACAAAACTCCCTCTTTGCCGTACTCGGCGAATCCATGCAAATCGAAAAGGCGATTGTCGGTGGGCGTTGGATCGACTTTGAAGTCTCCGGTGTGCAGCACCACGCCGAGTGGCGTGTGGATGGCGAGGGCGACACAGTCGACTAGGCTGTGGGTCACCTGCAGTGGATGAATGGTGAACGGCCCGACCTTGAAGCGTTGTCCCGGGCGGATTTCGCGAAGGTCGGAATTGTCGAGGAGTTGGTGTTCGTCGAGCTTATCCTCGACGTATGCCAGCGTGAACTCAGTGCCCCAGACGGGAACATTCAGTTCGCTGAGGATCCAGGGCAGGGCGCCGATGTGGTCCTCGTGGCCGTGCGTCAGGACGATGCCGCGCACATGCTTGCGATTTTCCAGCAGATACGAAATGTCGGGTACGACGATGTCGACGCCTAGTAACTCAGCCTCGGGAAACATGAGTCCGGCGTCGACCACGACGATGTCGTCGCCGTAGCGGATGGCCATGCAGTTCATCCCGAACTCGCCCATCCCGCCGAGCGGAATTATGTGCAGTTTCCCGTTTGGCATTCGTAAAGTCGATGCTAGCACAGTGTAGAGGCGAGGTTTGCTCCCTCTCGGTTTTCGCCGCGGGAGACGCGGCAGGCTGCGTCTAACGGAACTCTTACGTGCGCTGATAAACTTGTTCTAGAAAATGGCCGATGAAAACAAATCGTGGATGCGGCGGCGGGTCGAAGGCGCGCTCCGCGGCGGCCTGACCCGCGCTTACGAGACGATCAAGGTCGATCCCGGACGCTTCCTGATGCAACTGCGCATCGCGCACGGGTTACCGCTGGCTACGTTTCGAGGCGTGTACACACTTCCGGTGGAGCGGCTTGACGATGTGGCCGAGACGGTCATCCGTGGCGGCATGAAGATGGCGGCGGCCGAGGGCGCGGGTTTTGGGCTCGGTGGAATCTTTACCATTGTGCCCGACCTCGGCATTCTTTCCGCGATCACCATGCGGACGATCCAGAAGCTCAGTCTGATTTATGGTTTTGAATTGAACACCGACGCCGAGATTGCCGAGCTTTGGATTGCAGCGGCCTCCGCCGCCGGGGTCGACATCAGCCGAGAATTGTTGGAAAAAGAAGTGGTCAACCGCTTTGTTCCACGCGTGATCCAACGGATCGCGGTCAAGGCTGGGTCCGAAGTGGCGGAGAAGTGGGCGGGACGGCTGATTCCGTTCACCAGTTCGGTGATTGGATGCGCGCTGAACTACTATTTCGTGCGAGCGTGGGGCCAACGGGCGCGGGCGCATTTTCGCGGTAAGCATCTGGAGGAGCGGCAGAGATTGGCCGCGGAGCAGGCGCAGCTTTCGGGCGCGTCCACGGCGATCCTGCCATCGTGAGCCCTGAGCACAACGACGGGCCTATAAAGGCCACATTCACGTAAGTTCATCCAGGACCAGCGTGCGAAATCCTTCCACGCGTTCAAAGACGGCGTCGTTCGTAATCAAACCGGTAGCCTGCGAATGTACCGCGGTCGCGGCTTGCAGGGCGTCGGGAGTTCGTAGGCGATGGAGAGCGCGAATCCGGGCCGCGATCTCCGCGATCTCCAGGTTCGGAGCAATCCAATCCAGGTTGGGGTAAGTGGAGAGCAGCCCATAAAAGTCATTTGCCAGTTGTTCGTCCCCTTCGCGATACGGCTGCACGAGCAGTTCCGTCATCGTTATTGTGGATGTAATCGCATTGGACTCTGGCCGCTCAAGCCAGGCAAAAATGAGATCGGTGTAGACGAGATACTTTGGGCTGGGTTGTAAGTGATAAATGAAGATACTGGTATCGAGAGCGATTCGCCGGTGACGTCGGAGAAAGGAGCGGAGCCCCTCTACTCCCAACTTCGGCGTTCCTTTTGCAGGTAGTCCTTGGGGTATTTACCGCGGGCCAGGCCACGGATTGCGGCGTGATAAGACTTCGGCTTTTGAAGGACTAGCACTTTTCTACCCCGGACGACCACGAGAATCTTGTCGCCGGGTTTCAGTCCGAGCGCCTCCCGAGCCTCCCGCGGAATTACGATCTGATTTTTTGTCGAAAGAGTTGCTTCCGTCATCGCTTTACATTATAGCATGAAGTAAAGTTTCCCGGCCGAGGCTGATTCAGTTACTGCGTTACTTCGAATACGACCCCGTGTCCATTCAAACCGCCTTCACATGTCGTACCGTAGACATTGCCAGCTTTGTCTACTGTAACGCCAGCGGCGGGGTTTGCTCCGTTGCTGCCAGAGAAGTCCCACAGAACCGATGCCTTGAAAAAGGAATTGCTGGCAGTTAATTTGAAAATTGTGCCAGCGTTCGCGGTGCCACCATAGATTGTCGCGCCGTAGATGTTGCCATCGGTGTCGAATGTAAGTTCGCCTTCCGGCGTTACGGGCGAATTTTTCGAGCTTCCGAAGGTCTGCAGTCTGGTCTCATACCACCCATTCTTGCGATGGGTCAGTTTATAAACGGTCCCCTTGTTGGAGGGGCCCCCATAGCCAGTGGTACCGTAGATACTTCCCGAGGCATCCAGAATCACACCACCTTGCGGAAGCCTTCCGTCCTTCCCGCCCTTGAAGGTGTAAATTGTGCTTTCCTTCCAACCGCCGCCTTGGACAGGGGAAAGTTGAAAAACAAACCCGTTGTAGCCTCCCAGGGCAGCTCCGTACAGGTTGCCGGCCGAATCGAGTGTTACGCCGAAATAGGTTTGACCGCTGTAGAGCAGGGTTTCCGTCCAGCCAGAACCGGAGTGGGTCAACTCAAATACACCGTTGCCCGTTGCGCCGTACAAGTTACCCGAGTTATCCATCACAACACCCGATGCTGGATAGGAACCGTCGGAACAGCCGGGCTGGGCGCAGAAGCTGTAAAGCACTGTTTCAGTCCAGCCCCCAGCTTCCGATGGACTCAGCTCGAACACCGTGCCTTTCGAATTCGCGCCACCTGAATCGGTTGTTCCGTAGAGACTGCCGGCGCTGTCGAAGACAAGGGGCGTGGCTGGGTTGGCGCCATCAGCTCCGCCGGTGAAGTTGTAGAGAACAGTTTGCGACCAGCTTCCTTGTGCTGGGCTTAGCTCAAACACCGCGCCAGCACCGTATGTGCCTCCAAAATATGCGGTGCCGTAAAGGTTGCCGGACTTATCCTGGATAAGACTTCGCAAGGCGTAGCCGCCATCAGCCCCGCCCGTAAAATTGTGCAGAACTTGTTCGCTGGTGGCGCTGGCATTTGTAGAAAGCAGGCCCGCGATCAAAAGAACGACGAAGGTGCTAGTTACAGTTGTCTTAGTAGCCGCGATTCGTTGCCGCATGGATCCTCCAAGACGCACGCCCACACAATCGGGCCATTTGGCGTTAGTGGATAACGACGCTTCTAAGAGGGGGAATGACAGACTTACAGCGTCCGCATAACAATACTGAACAACGTGATCGATTGCAACATTTATGTAACAGATTTATCGCAGCCACTCCTCCAGCTCAATCCCGCGATCCGTCTTCTCGTCGCGATACTTCACAATCACGGGCGTGTAAAGCGAAAGATTCCACTCCGCACCTTTGCCCTTCTTGACACCCCGCGAGCCTGGGACGACGACGGCGCCTTCGGGAACCTCCAGCGGGCTTTCCGCTGTTGCGCGGTAGATCTCGCCGCGCACCAGATCATAGAGCGGCGTCGATCGAGTCAGAATCGTTCCCGCTCCCAGCACCGCGCGGGCGCGCACCAGCGTGCCTTCGTACACTCCACAATTGCCGCCGACGAGCACGTCGTCTTCGAGGATCACGGGAGCGGCATTGATGGGTTCGAGCACGCCTCCGACCTGCGCTGCAGCGCTCAGGTGCACACGCTTGCCGACCTGCGCGCAGGAGCCGACCAGGGCGTGGGAGTCGATCATGGAACCCTCATCCACGTAGGCGCCGACGTTGATGAACATGGGAGGCATGCAGATGACCGACGGCGCAACATAAGCCCCTTCGCGGATAGAGGATCCGCCGGGCACCAGGCGAATCTGATCTGCGAGAGTGAGACGGCGGGCAGGGAAGGTGTCCTTGTCAACAAACGAGAGCACGTCGCCGTCCGACATTTCAGCTAACACGCCGAGACGGAAGCCGAGCAGGATGCCTTGTTTCACCCAGGCGTTGGTGGCCCAGTCTCTGCCGACCTTTTCCGCCGCGCGGATTTCGCCGCGAGTAAGAGCGGCGCGGAAGTCGAGAAAAGTGCGGCGGGCTTCGCCGGCGTTAGTGATTGTTTGGTCCGCTGACAGGCGTTCAATGGCCGACTTAAGGGTGGATAGCGAATCTGACATAGGTTGACACTTAGGATGCGACACTCTCTGACGCAGCGCCGAACCTTGGCTTTCCAAGGCTGCCTGCAAGCAGCAGGTCCTTCGCTTCGCTCAGGATGACAAGTCTTAATTGACTCAGGAGCCTGGAACTAAGTGCTAATGGCTAAATGCTAAGAGCCGCCTTATGCAACGCACTTGCATTCGCTGCGGATCAGAACCCCGGGCATCTGATGGGTTGCCTCGCGCGCTTCGGCGACATTGCCGTAGGGGCCATGCCAGCGTGAATGATTGGGATCGTGCCCAGCGGGGCGTCCTTTGCCGGAACTGCATTGTCCGCAGGATGCGCGGTGCAGCATCGCTTTGTGCGGGCCCGCCGCCCAGTTTTCGTAAATGTAGAATTCGACGGCCGCGGCGGGCGGAACTGCCGGCCGGGCAATCAATCCGGCATCGGTTGCGACCTTCTGCAGTTTTGAGCGCGTATCGCGGCGCATGGGAAGCAGGGGCAGGCGATAGACCTCTTCGATCTTGCCCATCATTGCGAGCACTGCTTTCACCGGCAGCGGACTCGACTCGATGAAGTTGGCCAACATCAGTGGAAGATATTTGCGGTGGATAGCACGCGCGGCGCTCCAGTCGTTATTAAGCGCGGCGCGGGTCATCTCCGACATTTCGCGGGGAATTTCGTTGGACGCAACTGACACGACGCCCACGCCACCGAGCGCGATCACCGGCAAAGTGACAGAGTCATCGCCAGAGAGGACGAGGAAGTTCTCCGGTGCCAGGTTCAGTACCTCCGCAATCTGCGTCATGTTGCCGCTGGCTTCCTTCACTCCGGCAATGTTTGGAACTTCGCACAGACGGGCAAGCGTCGCGGGTTCGAGATTCGCGCTGGTTCGCCCGGGAACGTTGTAAAGAATAATCGGCTTGTCGACCGCTTCGGCAATCGCGCGGAAATGCCGGTATTGCCCCTCTTGAGTCGGCTTGTTGTAGTACGGCGACGCGGTCAGAATGGCATTGACGCCCGGACGCGCCGCTACTTCTTTCGCCTTGGCCACCGCGTCCTGAGTCGAGTTGGAAGTGGCTCCGGCGACAATCGGTACGCGTCCGGCAACGACTTCGAGGGTCACGTCGATGACGTGCAGCCATTCGTCGTGACTGAGCGTAGGAGTTTCTCCCGTAGTGCCGCAGGGAACAAGGAAATCGATGCCCGATTCGACCTGCCATGCGACCAGATTGCGCAGCGCTTTTTCGTCGACAGCACCGTCCTGGGAGAACGGTGTGACCAGAGCGGTACCACATCCCCGGAGTTGCATGCCTAAAGGATAACTCTTATCGAAAGCGCTTGCATGAGGGGCGATCGGGTGTGTGGGGACGGGCGCCCTCGCCCGTCCAAGCCGAGCGAGGCTCGGCGGCGATGTCCAACCCTTTTTGATTGCGCCCCTCGCCCTAAAGTTCGCGCCAGACGTTGCGGAACTCATAGAATCCCGTCTTCGCCGCCAGCCACTCGGCCGCGCGTACAGCGCCCACAGCGTATCCCTGGCGCGATTTGGCGTCGTGGCACAGATAGATACGATCGCCTGCGGAGTTGAAAACCAGTTCGTGCATGCCCACCGCATCCCCCTCCCGAAAGGAGACGATCTCGACTTCCTGACCGCCGGTCTCGCGCACAATTTTCTGAATCGTGATCGCCGTCCCAGAAGGAGCGTCCTTTTTTTGCGCATAATGGCGCTCGAAAATCTGACCGGAGTAATCGTATTTCAGCGCGGCACCGGCGGTCGCCGCAATCTCGAAGAACAAGTTCACGCCAATAGAAAAATTCGATCCGTAGAGAAAGCCGGTTTGCGCGGCGAGCACCATTTCGCGCAAACGTGGCAGTTGGTCGTACCAGCCGGTGGTGCCGACGACGATGTGTTTTTTGGCGCGGATGCAGGCTTCCGCATTGGCGACCGCGGCCGCGGCCGTGGTGAAGTCGATTACCACGTCGATCGCGGAGAGCGAATCCGACGTTAGAGTGCTGGCCGCGCGATTTTCAGCGGCGCAGAGGACTTGCACATGATGCCGCCGGGCGCGAGCGGCCTCGGCAACGAGCGCCCCTGTTTTGCCCCGGCCTAGGATCAGAAGATTCATGTTGACACATTAGAACCAGCCGCAGAGAAGCACAGGAATGTTCGCGGGCCGAGAATGAGTTACGCAAACACTTCCGAATCCACTTCCGCAAAGAATGCGTGATGCAGGCGCCGGACCACTTCGGCTGCATCGTCTTCTTCAATCACAAAGGTCAGATTAATCTCGGAAGCACCCTGCGAGATCATTCGGATCTTCACATCCTCAAGGATGCCGAAAACCTTGGCGGCGATTCCGGGAGTTTCTCGCAAATTCTCGCCGACCAGACAGACAATTGCCTTCTTCCCTTCGTATTTCACGTCCGCGATTTTCGCGAGATCGGCGGCCAGCGCCGGAATGGCTTCGTTGGTCTCGGCCGTCACTGAGACGCTGACCTCGGAAGTGGAAACCACATCCACCGCCACGTTGTGATGATCGAAGGCCTCAAAGATGGACTTCAAATATCCGTGCACCAGCAAACGGCGAGGCGAGGCAACCTCGACGAGCGTGATCTTCTTCTTGAGCGCGATGGCCTTGAAAATATTGGCGCAGCGCGGCGCGCGCGCCGTGATTTTTGTCCCTTCACAGGTTGGATTTTGCGAGTTCAGAACGTAGACCGGAATATTCTGCTGAATCGCGGGCATCACCGTTGCCGGGTGCAGAACCTTGGCGCCAAAGTAGGCAAGTTCCGCAGCCTCATCGAAGCTGATGACCTTGATGCGGCGGGCGTCGGGACACAGGCGCGGGTCGGTGGTCATCATGCCATCGACGTCGGTCCAGATTTCGATGCGCTCGGCATTAAGGCCCGCGCCAAAAATGGCGGCGGAGAAATCCGATCCTCCGCGGCCGATGGTGGTGGTGATGCCGGCGCGACTTGAACCAATGAATCCTCCCATTACCGGGACTTTGCGCGCATCGAGCAGCGGCTGAACTTTCTTGCGCAGGCGTTCGTTGGTCTCATCGAACAACGGAACGGCGCGCATGTACGCGTTATCGGTGAGCAGACACTGGCGCGAATCGACGTGCACGCCAGGCAAGCCACGGGCGGCGAAAGCGGCGGCCACGATCTTGCTCGACAGCACTTCACCGAAAGAGGCAACGTAATCGTAGGTGCGGGGAGTAATTTCGCCGACCGCGCCAATCCCGCGCAGCAATTCGTCCAGATCTTCGAAGTCGGCGCCGAGATCGCCGTGAAATTCGGTAAACAACGCGGTGCCGAGCAACTCTCCGGCGGTGTCATAGTGGCGTTCGCGCAAGGCGCGCGCCATTTTGAGCGCGGTCTTGCGATCGCCATTTCCGGCAGCCTTTCCCATGGCGAGCAGGGAATCGGTGACCTTGGCCATGGCGCTCACTACCACCACGGGACGGTCCGCCAAGCGGCCCTGAACGATGTGGGCCACGCGTTCAATCGCTTTCGCGTCCTGTACGGAAGTCCCGCCGAACTTCATCACAATCATGGGCGGGAGCGCTCCTTGCCGTCAACTGAGCATCCACCACGGTGGCACGGAGGCACGGAGAAAAGCCGAACCGAGGAATTGCGTTCGTGACGATCGCTGATCCGTCGAAGCACCCGCGGTTTCAACCATTCCCACGGCTCAATATCAAAACGCGAAACCTCGCCAAAATGGTTCAGGTTTTCTCCGTATCTCCGTGCCTCCGTGGTGGATTTGTCCATCATCCCAAATACCCCTTCACCTTCAGAAGCTCGGCGTTGAGCACGGCCGCGCCGGCGGCGCCACGAATCGTATTGTGCGAGAGGATGGTGAATTTCCAATCCAGAACGTTGCACTTGCGCAAGCGGCCGACTGCCGTGGTCATGCCCGCGCCGAGGTCAACGTCAAAACGGGGTTGCGGACGGTCGGGCGCGGTCATATAAACGACCGGCTGATCGGGCGCGCTCGGCAGGCGGAGTTGTTGCGGCTCGGCGCGGAAATCGTTCCAGGCCGCGATCATTTCCTCGGGCTGCGCTTTCTTTTTCAGCCGAATCGAAACCGACTCGGTGTGACCATCTTCGACCGCAACGCGATTGCACTGTGCGCTCATGGCAAACGGGGCCGGAATGACGCGCGAACCGTTCAGCGTCCCCAGCAACTTTTGCGTCTCCTCCTCCATTTTTTCTTCTTCTTTCGCAATGTAAGGGATGACGTTGCCGAGAATGTCGAGCGAAGCGACGCCGGGATATCCCGCGCCACTCACCGCCTGCATGGTCACCACCATAACGGTTTCGAGAGTGAAGGCGCGATGGATCGGAGCCAGCGCCAGCACCAATCCCATGGCCGAGCAGTTGGAGTTAGTGACGACGAAACCTCCGGATTTGGTGCGCCAGGATTGTTTATCAATCAGCCGAATGTGGTCGCCGTTGACTTCCGGAATCACCAGCGGAACGTCGGATTGCATCCGCAGGGCGCTTGAGTTCGACACGACCGCGCAACCGGCGTCGGCGAACTGTGGTTCCAGTTCGCTGGCGATCGAAGCATCGAGCGCGGCGAAGATAATTTTTGGCGCGCCTTCGGGCTTGGCGGGCGCAACCGTCATCTTCGCTACATTGGCGGGGATGGCAGTTTTCAAGCGCCAGCGCGCAGCTTCTGCGTAGGGCTTGCCTTCGGAACGATCGGAAGCCGCGAGCCACGCGACTTCAAACCACGGATGACGCTCCAGCATCTGGATAAATCGCTGGCCGACGATGCCGGTGGCACCGAGAATTCCAATAGGTAGTTTGTTTGACATATCGGTGGACAGGGTAAGTGTTGATTTTATACCAGCGAAATTTCAGCGGGGAATGTTACCGTTGATCCGCCGGCGAAGTTCCACGGGCGGGATCCAACAAAGCCCCCGCTGATGCGGCATTGGAGAGAGAAGTTCCTATGGAGACGCCGCTTGCCGCGTCCCCTGCCGCGATCGAAGCGGTGCCGGCAAAACGGGGCAAGCCCCGTCTCTACAGAAGGGGCATTACGACCCGCCCCGTCCCAACTCCTGCGGAAACGAATATTCGTTGAGCGGGCCGAATTTGCGTTTTTCCGCGAAGATGCGCCAGCGGCGCCAGACGATCCGCAAACTCGCCATTACCGGGATGGAAAGATAGACGCCGAGGATGCCGGCAATTTCGCCGCCCGCGAGAATTCCGAACAGGGCCGCCAGCGGATGTAGTTCCACACTGACTCCCATGATGCGGGGAGAGATCACATAGTCGAGCACCATCCGCCACAAGCACAGAAACAACAGCAGAAATGCCCAGTGCTGGTATCCCGCCAAGACCGCGACAATCATCATGGCGGTGCCTGCCAGAAGGGGTCCGGCCAGGGGGACAAACTCCATGGCGCCGCCGGCAGTAGCGAGCGTGAGTGCAAACGGAACGCGCATGGCCCCCAGCATTGAGGCGTATGCCAGAAACGATAAGGCGGCGAGGGTTAGTTGCGCGCGAATGAACTGCGCCAGCATCTGGTTCAAATCCTGGAGCACATCCTGTAAAAACTCGCGTTGTGAGCGCGACTGCACCATTGCCACCAGCACTTCATGGAAGTTACCGCCGTCGCGCAGGAAAAAAATCGCCAGGATGGGAACCAGAAACAGCAACCACACCTGCTGCGCCGCCTCGGCCGCGCGCACGCCGATGCGCTGCGCCACATGCGCCAAGTCTCCCCGGCGGCTGATCAGGAAGCTTTGGATACGCTTCTGAGTCTCGGCACTCCAGCCGTGTTCGTTTCCGATCTGTGTGGCCAGTTGGCCAATTTGGCCGGAGAGTTGGCCGCTGCTGGCTTTATCCATAAATCCCGGCAGCGACGATCCCAAGCGAGCGCTCTGGCGCGCAATCCTTGGACCAACGAGAGCGCCGAACACCATCAGACCAACCAGCAGCAGCAGGTAAATGGAAGTGATCGCCCAGGCGCGGCTGCGAAGCAGTTTCTCCAACCGCACAACGGCGGGATTGATAAGATAGGCAAAGAAGACGGCGAACAAAAAAACAATCAAGGTTCGTCGCGCCGCGTAGAGAAAGCCCAAACCCAGGGCGAACAGCAGAGCGGTGAACAGAACGCGCGACGTGCGTGAATCAATTATCGTCAAGAGTTATCCTAAACCAGGTCTTCCTAGAGCAGGTCTTAGGTCGCGGGCCTTAGGGAGACTCTGATTAAGTACCGTCGAAAACCTTGAACCACAGGGTACACGGGGGTGCACGGAGGCACCAGCGACTTAATCAGACTTTCCTTAGGTCTTAGGCGTCGGGTCTTAGAAACCGCAGTGTTTTGCGCTCGATATCTAGAGTCCAACACCTAAGAACTGAGACCTAAGACCTGAACTCAGTCGCGATCTACCACTGTATTCTCCGCCTCAATAGAGATCCTCATCACCTTCCATTGATCGTCGAGCCAGAGTTGCCACGTCCCGGCATCGTTTTTCAGTTCCAATTTGTTGAGTTCCTGCGGCCCGCTTTTTAAGTTCACCTTTTCGCGTCCGAGCGATTCCGCCATCAATGGAGCCGACGAGTGTTGGTGCGGGTTCATGGTTCCAAACTGGGCGCGCTGTCTCGGAGGGCACTTCACCTGGCCTCCTTCTTGTTTACAGGCTGCTGCCAGAAACTTCCAGGCCAGCACCTCGCGCTGGATGAAGAAGTAGTCATCCAGAATGCTGGTCGTCGGTGGGAGCAGGTAGGGCTGCTCATGGTCTTTATCGCCTTCCGCGCTCCATTTCTGGTTCAGAAAATCTTCGTTGGGAACCACCACCGATGCCGCTTTCTCCGGACTCAGCTCTTTCCATTCGTAACGCCGAATATTCCCGCTCGCGGTAAGCTGCAGCTCGGAAGTTTGCACGTCCTGGGTTGGAGCATTCTCGGTTTTGAACTCGGACTGGACGACGCTGCCATTGGCGTTCTCGTAAATTGAAAACGTCTCGGTTCCAACTCGGTGGCCATTCTGGAACACCCCGAAAGAACCGGAGTCAACTTTTTTCCCCTCGTGTTCCTTCTCCTTCTCTTTTGGCATGGGAGCGGCCGACGCCAACGAACTAGACGCTGCAACGAACCAGACCAGCGCCATCATGAATGCGAGCAGCCGATAAGACAACTTCACCTTGATTCTCCTGTTCCGAAATGAGCGGGGCCAAACTGGGACGGGCCTTCCGCGTCAATGCCCCGAAACTGCAAAGTACGCTCGATCTCGGCGCAAAGGGAGGAGGGATCTTTCCCTGAAGTTACGACGGTCATGGTTGCCTGGGTGTAGGACGTTCGCCGCTCCCAATACAGGCTTTCGAAGTCGGCGCGGTTATTTTGCCGCAAAGGTCGATTCGTGGCGTCTTCGCGGCTGCGGCGCCAGAGTTCGTCCAAGGGAGCGTCCAGGAATACAGAGGGCCAAGCCCGCAGCAACTCCCGGTTCCTGAGCTGCACGAACGTTCCGCCGCCGAGCGCGACCACGGAGTTACGCTGAAGCGATTCGGTCAGATCGCGAAGAGTTTCGGTTTCGACAAGCCGAAACTCAAGCTCTCCCCGGTGCTGGAATATCTCCGCAATAGTTTGTCGCTCGCGGGACTCGATTTGGGTATCCAGATCCACAAAATCCCAATTCAAGCGCCGGGCCAGTTCCTGGCCCACAGTGGTCTTGCCGGCAGCCATGAATCCCACCAGAAACACCGCGCGCACTCCCATGGCACTCCCTACAACGGAGGGAAAGGCCCAGATTTTTCTGAGACCCGCGAACTGAGACCTGTCACCTGGTTTTTTACTGTTGCTTGAGGCGGATTCTACCACTGAAAGAGCGGAGCACGACCTCCGAAGAGGCCTGGCCGGCATTACCGATGAAGGAACGTCCCACTTCCTCGGAGAACCGGGAATGCCTGGGTTTGAGAGGGAAATCGTGCTGCACACGGCCTAGCATGGAATGCGCCCGGAAACCAGCGGACACATCCGCCGGCACCAAAGCCTCGATATCGCCGGAATGGGTGATAAAGCGATAGTCGCCGCCGGAGCCGAAATCACCGTCGTAAAAAATTCTTCCGCTGCCGGAGCTGACCTGCACCAGCGGTCCCGTGACCGATTTTAGATGAACGTCGCCGCTGATGGAGGCAATCTCCACATGGCCGTTGCGAACATCGACGAGCGTGATCGGACCGCCCATTGTCCGAACGTGCACATGGCCGTCCTCGACGTTGCGAACATTCACCACGGCCTCGGCGCCTTCAAGAGTCAGGTCTCCGCGCAAGCGCTCCGCCGATAGTGGACCGGTAGAAGAACGCAGGTTGACGTTGGCATCGGGCGGAATCATCAGTTCGTAATCGACCTGGCCCGTCTGCTGGTCTGTACCCCGCAGGAGGTGGGAGGCGACTTCAATACGGTTGCCGCTTTGCTGCTGGTCGACCTCTACATTCTCCGGCTTGAACGTGGCTGTAACTACGACCAGATTGTCGCTGCCGGGCTTTACCGAAATTGCGCCGTACTGGGTATCAACGGTGATATTGGCGTGGGGGCCGACGGTATAACGATACTCCTTGCTCGCGGCGAAGGCCGCGGACGCCAAGCAAGAGGCCAGAACCAGACCTACAACCGTGGGGTAATCGATCCGAACTTGCCGAAGACCCGCCATGAGAAGACCCGCCATAAAACGCCGCCCCTGCGGTCGGGAATCCGATCCGCCCCTTCGATTATTGAATACGATCCAACGCGATTTGGTAAAGAAGTGTTTTCTGTTGATAGGCATCCATCAGATGCTGCCGGGCGTCCGCATCTCCCGGATTCCGATTTACATAGGCCTGTGTTTCCCGGATATCGGCGTTCACGGCTTTCAACTGATTTTCATAGGCGGCCCGCATCGAAGGGGCACGGGTGGAAACTACACTCAGGAATTGTCGATCTTCCGCGCTCGGCAAAGGCTCTACGGTGGCTTCGGGAGCCGGCGCTGGAAGACCCGTTGGCGTAGTTGACTTCTTCGCCTCTTGCTCAGGAGTCGCGGCCGGCACGGAGGCCGTTGTAGCGGCCGGAGACTCCGGAACTGTGGTTGGAGCTTGAGCCGGAGCAGCGCCGGGCGTTGCCGGAGCTTGCTGGTTGGCGAATTGCGGCGCTGGCTTGTGACTGATTACATAAGAGCCTGCTGCCACCAGGGCAGCTGCCACTGGCGCTAGCCACCATGCACTCCATCTCGGCCGCGGAGGAAGTTGGACTAGAACAGGTCCGCCGGCCGCGGACTCCGAGTTCTGATCACGAATCAGCCCTTCGGCGCGTAATTGGGCCGCAATCTGCGGCCACACGCTGGGCGACGGTTCCTCGGTTGCCGCCAGTTGCCGGGCTTCGGTTGTGATCATCTTGAGATCGGACAGCAGATCCGAACAATCCGGACAAGACCTTAAATGGGTCTCAAAATCACTTCCAAACGCACCGTTCAGATCGCCGTCGATGACCTCCGGCAGAACTCGTTGTACATCGGAACACGTCATAGCAACTCTCTCCCCAATACCGCAATTTCCGTTATCCAGTCTTGGCCTTTTCGGCTCTCATGAACTTCAAATAATCCCGCAGCTTCAATCGCGCCTTGTGGAGCTGCGACTTGCTGTTGCCAATCGAACAGCCCACGATTTCGGCAATTTCGTTGTGCTCAAATCCCTCAATGTCATGCAAAACAAAAACCGTTCGATAACCTGGCGGCAGCCGGTCGATCGCTCGCTGTAGCTGCAGGCGATCGATGGAACCCGTCAGCTTCACATCCTGCGTACCAAATTCTTTCCTGGGAGCCTCGTCGTCGGCTTCCAGAGTCTCCTCGAGCGACACCACCGGCAAGCCCTTCTTGCGCAGTTGCATCAGCACCACGTTCACCGTCATGCGGTGCAGCCAGGTGGAGAAGGCCGATTCGCCGCGAAAAGTGCCGATCTTGCGAAAGAGCTGAAGAAATGCTTCCTGGGCCAGATCTTCGGCCTGCGCGGGATTGGAGACCATGCGCAAACATAGGGAGTACACGCGCCGTTTATGCAGGTGATAGAGGACGTCGAATGCAGCCTCGTGGCCCTGCTTCGCCTGCTCAATCGCTTCTGCTTCGGTGATGCCGTGCTTCGGGTCGGTCAAGTCGCCTTTTCCGGCCGCTACTGCTTCAGATGCGGCTTTCAACTCTTTTCGTTGTACAAATTTGCCGAGGCAGTCGCGAAGCGCTCTCGACCGTTTCCTAAGTCGTCAGAATACCAAAAACCGTAGCTTGTGGAGCGATCTATCCGACCAAAGTGCCGACCCAGCGAGGTTGCCCGATCACTTTCGTAACCTAGGCCTTAATAGCATTCATCCCTTTCTGTAGAGACGGGGCTTGCCCCGTCCTACCGACACCACTTCACTAGCAGCCGAGACGCGGCAAGCCGCCTCTCTATGGGAAAGCAGATGCGCCCACCCGGCACCACCCACCGGTAAAGACGGGACGGCTCCGGTCGAGCACCGTCAACCCGATTCACATTAGTAGCAGTCATCGAGACACTCATCCTCGGCTCGGAGGCGTCTTGGTTCATTCGCGCACAGAAGCAATCGCACGAAGATAGCAGATTGGGGAGGCAAATGGCTTGCCAGTAGATGGCAGATAGTTATGTGGGGCCCTTTAACTCAGCTTTGTGTCGGCGGTTGTCGCGGAGTAGAATCGCATTGGTAGATAAGGAAACTTGGCCATGCTTTCCGTGAACAAGGTTATTGAGAAAGATCCGGAAGTGCTCGGGGGATATCTGTCTTTCGCGGCACACGCGTTCCGTTTCAGGCGCTGCTCGATTAGTTAGAGGGTGGACAGACCCTAGCCGATTTTCTGGATGACTTTCCTACAGTCTCCCGCGATGCCGCCGTCTCCGCCCTGGAACAGGGAAAGTTGCTTCTCGTAAGCCAGCTGGGATGAGGGATCGAGGAATGATCCGCTTCGAGAAAAAGAAAGGCTCTTGGCCTCCGCAACAAGGGGACCAAGAGCCGAAAGCTAAAGACTAAGCTCCCCTACATCTTTTCCGTCTTGCTGTCGTACTTCACCATGCCGTTCTTGTCGTTCTGGCGCTTCACGTCATCGTTGGTGTAAGCGTGAGTGGCCTTTCTGAAGCCTTTCGCCACGCTCGTCGACTCGGTGGCGTTGTCCCGGCCAGTGAAGTAAGTCCAATTGCCGTGGGCTGCTTCAGTTGCGACCTGACCTTCACGCGGATGGTCCTTGTGCATGCGGTCTTCGCGCGGACGTTCTTCTCCGGCACGTCCCTCGTGCTGAAACTCTGCATGCATCGGGTTGTGCATCCCGCCGCGCATGATGTGACCATCGCGTCCAATCGGCTCGGGCGACAATTGAACCTGCGAGGTCGTCAGCGGCGCGCCGCCCTGATACCAAACGGGCGCGGTGTAAACGGAACTCGTCGATCCCTCGATCTGCGAAAGCGTCGAATTGGTCGCACCGGCAATCAAACCCGTGGTCGCGTTGCTCGCTCCCACCGGATTGGGCGAAACCGTTTCCAGAGATATCTCCGGCGTAGTCAAAAGGGGCACATACGGGCCGCAGCCATACAAGCAAGCTCCGTAGGTTGGGTGGGGAAAAGGCGGTTGCCCAAAAGCAGCTACTGCCATCAAAACTACCGCGGTCAGAACCAAATAGGGTCGCATACTGCCTCCACAAGGGGACTAATACTTAGTCAGATGAGTGCAGTTTGCTGGCCAGTTGCCGCTCAATCCAAGACAAACGCACATTCCGGTCGATTCGCGGCGCTTCTGGTTAAAATGCTGCGGTTCAGCCAGGAATAGTTCATCAGCAGGGTGAAAACCGCTGCGCACAACTTGCAATCAGTTGGCGTTGTCTTACTTCTGCAATCTCACCTCTGACCTCTTCCATCTGCCTTTCAATTCCCCACATACCGCGCGTAGAGACTGCGCGCAATGGCCGTGTCGGTCGTGCCCTTAATGATCGCCCGGCCGTCGGGGAATAACGTCATTTCGTAAGGCTCGCGCCAGAACTTCAGAACATACTCGTTGTGGCGGACATTGCCGTGAGGCTGTAGGCGGGAGCTGAGTTCGGCAAAGTCCACGGGCCGTAGACGCTCGTGGATTTGCACCGAATTTCTGCCACATAGAGTAATGTGAGGCCGTCCTTCACCCGCCAGATGAACAAAGTCTCCCGAGCAGGCGCGGCATCCGACCCGTGAATGAATCGCCGCCAACTCCGCGCGTTCGTTCGTCCAAACATCCCAGGAGAGCACCGTCCGCCGCATTTTCGCCCGCGCGCTCACCAGAAACTTCAACGCTTCGGTAGCCGCAATCGATGCCACCAGGTTCACGGCGGAATTCAGGATGCCCGACGTCTCGCAAGTCTCCACATTTCCGCGTGGAGATTCGGGGAAGATACAGGCCAGGCATGCCGTTTCACCCGGCAGGACGTTCATGGTGACGGCATAACTCCCGACCGCCGCCGAGTAAATCCAGGCAACATTGTTCTTGAGCGCATAGTCGTTAATCAGGTAGCGGGTTTCAAAATTGTCGGTACCGTCCAAAATCAGGTGGGAGCCGCCTAGCAGGGAATCGACATTCGCAGGGACCAGATCGGCGACGTGGGGCTCGACCACGATTTCTGAATTGAAGCGGGCAATCTGCCGCGCCGCCGCGATTGCTTTCGGCACCGATTCGCGCGCATCGTTCTCGTCAAAAAGCGACTGCCGTTGCAAATTGCTGGGCTCGACGTAGTCGCGGTCGAGTATCCGCAGCGTCCCGACGCCGGAACGCGCCAGCAGCGAAGCCAGCACAGAACCGGTGGCGCCGCATCCCACAATGACGACGCGGGACTGCGACAGTTTGCTCTGGCCCTCGGCTCCGATCTCCTTAAACAACATCTGCCGCGAGTAGCGCTCGTTCGTGTAGCGGTCATTCGTGTAGTGATCCTGTGAGCAATGATCACTATTGCGTAAAGTGCCGGGCAACGTATTGGGCGACGGGTTCGGCAAAGCGGCCATTTCCGAAGCGCTCACCTTAGCGATTAACGGTCTGTGAGCCGTTCTGACAGTATTATAGGGGCCGGTCACCAAACTTCATCCTGCGAGCAACGTGTGCCGTTTCGCGCTTCATCGAACCCGAAAGGCTTCATGATTAATCAGCCTGAGTTTCGGGACTCGGCAGCTTCACTTTGCCGCAGCCAGACTGAATTGGTGATCAACGGCATAGCTCTTCTGATTTTGCTGCTGGCGAGTACCACAAGTTGGACGAGTGCTTTCCCGCCGGCCGGACAGCAGCCACCCGAATCGTCAGCGCAATTCGGAACCATCACCCCCTATCTCGGTCTGACGATCGATCAAATCGAGCTTCCCGGCGTTCCTCCGGAAGAGGCCGCTTCGCTGCTGGCGGCCATGCCGCTGAAGATCGGCGAACCTCTGACGCGCGATAACTTGCACGACGCGATGCAGGCTCTTTTTGCCACGGGTCGATTCGCCGACATTCAGGCGGAAGCCGATCGCACCGAAACCACCGGAGTCAGGCTGCGCTTTCTCACCGTCGGCAATTTCTTTGTGGGTAAAGCGGTGGTAGAAGGCGCTTCCACCAATCCATCCGCAAACCAATTGGCCAGCGCCACCCGCCTGCAACTGGGAGAACTTTACACCCGCGAGAAACTTGATCGCGCTCTGGCCGGTATCCAACGTGTGCTGGAAGAAAACGGATTTCACCTCTCGAAGGTGACCGCGTCCGAAGCGCGCGACGAACAGCAACACCAGGTCAACCTGACCTTTCAGGTCAATCTCGGTACGCGTGCTCGAATCGGGGAGATCACAGTGCAAGGCGATGCCGGCTATTCCGTCGAACAGATCGAGGAAATCGGCAAGCTGCATTCTGGCGTTCCGGTCGTCTCCAATCGCATTACGCGCGCCCTGCAGCGAATTCGGGCTCGCTATCAGAAGCAGAACCGTCTGCTTGCTCAAGTTGAGGTGGCCAGTCGCATTTACCATGCCGAACATAACGCCGTGGACTATGTCCTGAAGGTGGATCGCGGCCCGGGAGTAACGATTGCCGCCGAGGGTTTTAAGGTTAGCCAGCGTGTGCTCAAGAAGCTTGTGCCCATCTACGAGGAAGGCGCGGTCGACGATGACCTGCTCAACGAGGGGCGCCGTAACCTTCAGAATCATCTGGAGACGCTTGGTTATTTCGAAGCCACCGTGAGCGTGAGCCAGCACACGGAGCCCGGGAGCAATAATTTACAGGTGGTTTATGCCATCAGCCCCGGCGACCGTCACAAACTTGCGGCCATTCGGATTTCCGGCAACCATTTTTTTTCCGACGAACTGATTCGCTCCCGCATGCAGGTCCAAGCCGCCGGACGTCTGTTCAGCCATGGGCGCTACAGCGAAGCATTGCTGGAAGAGGATGTGCGGGGCATTCAGACGCTTTATCGCGCGAGCGGCTTCCGCCAGGCCGAAGTCGCCAGCAAACTCCTGAACAAATACCAGAACGATCCATCGCTGCTGGCCATTCAAATCGCGATCAAAGAGGGTCCGCAGACGCGCGTGGCGTTGGTCCGCATCGAGGGGAACTATACGCTTCCGCAGGAACAACTCCCCGAAATTTCCACCGCTGAAGGCCAGGGTTTTGACGAATCGAGTCTGGCCGACGATCGCGACACGATTCTGAGCAGGTATTTCAATAATGGTTTTCCGAACGCCACCGTCGACGTCGCCTACGTTCCGGTGCCGTCATCGAACAACTCACCGCGCGTCGGTGTGACCTTCACCATTCATGAAGGCGAGCAGTTTTTCGTCAATCAACTCTTTGTCGATGGGCTGCACTACACGCGCTCCGGAGTGGCGCGCCGGGCAATCAAGGTGCAACCGGGCGGACCCCTGAGCCAGCAGGACATGCTGGAGAGTCAACATCGTCTCTATGACCTTGGCCTTTTTAAGCAGGTGGACACCGCCATCCAGAACCCCGAGGGCACCGAATCGCGTAAGAACGTGCTCGTCACCGTGAGCGAAGCGGATCGTTACACTTTCGACTACGGCGTCGGTTTCGAATTCCAAACCGGACAACCTTCGTACGGAACCAATCAGCCCCTCGGGCAAACCGGAGTCAGCCCCATGGTCTCTCTCGGCGTCAGCCGCATCAACGTGGGCGGGCGCCACCAGACCATTACTATGAAGGGCAACCTCGGCTACCTGCAGCAGAGAGCGCTCATCAGTTACGAAATCCCTAACGTGCTCAACAATGACAACCTTCGCTTCACCGCCACGGGGCTCTATGACAACACTGTGGACGTCTCCACTTTTACCTCGAGGCGTCTGGAGGGCACTTTCCAGATCTCGCAGGTGCTCTACCGGCTGAGGGATGAGGAAAGAACGACAATGGCTTACCGGTTCAGCTACCGCCGCATCGAGGCCAGCGATATTGAAGTCACCAGCAACCTGATCCCGCTGCTCTCCCAGCCGACGCGGGTAGGAATGCCCAATTTTCTCTACATTCGTAACCGGCGGGACAGCGATCTGGAAAGCACTCGCGGCAGTTACACCACTGTAGAAGGCGGGGTCGCGGCGAGCTACTTCGGCTCGGAAGCGGACTTCAGCCGCGTGCTGATCAAGAACTCCACTTACCATACCTTCTTTCGCGATCGCAGCACGGGGCAAGGGTTTGTTTTCGCCCGCTCCACCACCGTCGGCGTTGAAAATCCCTTCGGAAGCACGGTTATACTCGATCCCTCGCAAACGGCGGCAGGCGGGGACAATCTCATCCCGCTGCCCGAGCGTTTCTTTAGCGGCGGGGGCAACTCTCACCGCGGATTCGGGTTAAATCAAGCAGGACCACGCGATCCGTTCACCGGGTTCCCCGTCGGCGGCAGCGCCGTGTTCCTCAACAATCTCGAGATGCGTTTCCCAAATGTCAGGGTGCCTTACCTGAATGACAACGTCGGCTTTACGGTTTTCGAGGATATGGGGAATGTCTTTGCCCGGCCCCAAGAAATGCTTCCCAGCCTGGCGCGCTTTCATCAGCCCGACGAAGATCTCTGTTTTAAGCCGGCGCCCGCTCCGGTGTATTCGCAATGTAATTACAATTACGTCTCGCACGCAGTCGGCATGGGGGTACGCTATCAGACACCCATCGGACCATTGCGTTTCGATTTCGGATACAATCTGAATCCACCCTACTTTCCCAGCTATACCAACGTGACCACCAACAGTGGGCATTCGGTGGGGCAATTTGGATATCAACGGGCCGGGCGTTTTAATTTTTCGTTCAGTGTAGGGCAGTCGTTCTGATGAAACAGATCGAACAAAAGACGGGTTGGAGCGGGGGGCATCCCCGCTGGTCCAGCTACAAACTCGGGAGCCAATGCGCGCTCGCGATCGCGCTCGCCATGGCGCCCACGATCTCAGCGATGGGCGGCCAGGTCGTGGATCGCGTTGTCACCAACGTGAACGGCCACGTGGTCTTGCAGAGCGATTGGGAGCAGGAAGTGGCCTTCGAAGCGCTCTCCAACGGCCGCGATCCGGACTCGTTCACTTCGGCCGAGCGTAGGGCGGCGCTCGATCGGCTGGTCGATCAGGAACTGCTGCGGGAGCAAGTCCGGCCGGCGCAACCGGCTTCCCGGGAGCAGGTCAACGCCCGCGTCGCCGAAGTCCGCGCCGAGGTTCGCAAACTCCGCCCCGATTCCGTCACCGATGACGGATGGCGCGCCACCTTGCAACGCTATGGGCTCACCCAACCGTCGCTGGAGAAACATCTAAGCGACCAGATTCAACTGATGAAGCTCGTGGAAGACCGGCTCCGCCCCGCGATACACATCGATCAGCAGGCGGTAGAGACCTACTACCGCGATCAGTTGGTGCCGGAGATGAAAAAAGCCGGCAGCCGTGCTACGCCGTTGACCGAAGTCTTTTCCCGAATTAAAGAATTGCTGGCCGAGAAGAAAATGAACGAGCTGCTTTCAGGGTGGCTGGCGAGTCTGCGCTCCGGAAGCCACATCCTGGCCCCGGAACCCGCCGCCGGAGAAAGCAATCCTTGACCGAGGAATCGACCGGGCACGCGATCGAACCCGCGTCTGAACCATCGACCGAGCCATCCCCTCCTGAGCGCCGGCGCATTCTGTGGAAACTGTTTCTCTCTTTTTGCGTGTTCAGCCTGCTTGGCTTCAGCCTTCTGGCTTGGTACGTTACCACCGACTCCTTTCAGCGGATAGTTCGCCGCCGGGTAATCGCTGCGGCGGAGAAGCTTACCGGTGGCCGCGTCGAGCTCGGGGAACTTCACACTATCCCATTCCGCCTTCGCGTGGACGCTCGTAACCTGACCATCCACGGCCATGAAGCTCCCGATCAAGCCCCGTTTCTGCATGTCGACCGTGTGCAGGCGGAAATGAAAATCATTTCCATCCTCAGCACCACGGTCGGATTACATTCTCTGGTCCTCGAGCATGCGGTTGTCCACATCGTTGCCTATCCCGACGGCACCACCAACGCTCCAGTACCGGCGGCGAGTCTATCCTCCAATCAGAGCCCGGTAGAACAACTGGTCTCGCTGGCGGTTTCACACCTGGAGGTTCAACAGGGAGAACTGCTGTGGGAAGACAAAAAAGTGCCATTCGAATTTGCCGCCCGAGACTTGTCGTGCCTCTTGAGCTACTCCTTGCTGCGGCGGCATTACGTAGCCCATGTGGTCGCGGGAAGCGTCGCCACGCGCATTCAGGATTACCCACCGTTTGTGTGGCGTGCTGATGCGGCGCTGATTCTGGCCCGCGGACATGCCGACATCGGCAACCTGACGCTGGTTTCGGGAAAATCTGAAATTCATTTCGGGGGGCGCCTGCAGGACTTTCAGAACCCCCAACTGAACGGCGAGTACCACGGCGTCACGGATCTTGGCGAACTCGCGCACCTGACACGGCCGGTGCAAGTTCGAACAAGGTCGCCTCGAACTGGCCTACCTCAGAGCATGTCACCTCAGAAAGGCACCGCCCAGTTCGAGGGCAAGGTTTCCTGGAACCTGCAGACTTTCTCCACCCAGGGAACGGTGCAGGCCAGGGACATCGAATGGTCGAACGGGAAGCTGTCGATGCGGAATGGCCGGTTTGCCGCAGGATTTGCTGTGACGCCCGATCGCTTTCGCCTCTCATCGATCAAGGCGAATCTGCTTGGTGGGGATCTGCTCGGCGATGCCGATGTAACCAACTGGCAAAGTTCGCTGCAGAATTCACTTCAAAGTTCACTTCAGACTTCGACCCAGACTTCGACCCAAGGTTCGATCAGAAGCTCGGTCGAGCCGTCGCACGCCCCGGCGCGTCGCCGTGTGATCGGACGCGTCCCGCCGGGAAGTCTGCAGCGCGGTTCGGTGCACCTGCAATTGGCAGGCTTCCCGTTGCTACCCGGCCTGCAGATATTGAGTTCAGAAAAACTTCCGCTCGATCGCCTCGACCTGTCGGGCATTGCGAGCGGCAACATTGAGGTGCTTTGGGTTGGCTCCATCCGCGACGCCGAGACTCGCCTCAAGCTGAGCATTACACCGCCGCTGAAGCCGCCTCCGAACGAGACTCCACTACGCGGACAGATCGACGGCGTCTACCGCGGATCGAGGGACGAAATAGAACTGAGCCAACTTCATCTGACAACGCCGGCCTCTGAAATCAGCGCCACCGGCGATCTGGCGGCGAGTTCATCGTCATCCCTGCACTTCTCATTCACCAGCCACAACGTCAAGGAGTGGACGCCGCTGCTCGAAGCCGCCTACGGTTCCCGCGAATTGCCCTTCACAGTTCACGGTTGGGCGAGTCTTGCCGGTACCGCCAGCGGCAAACTCTCTGACATTTCCATCAGCGGAAATCTCGAAGTCTACGACTTTGATACCGTCTTACCCGCGACCGAGCGACTCTCCTCCCGAACCGTTCACTGGGATGCACTCACAACCGCAGTCCAGCTTTCCAGCAATCACTTTGCCGCCCACAATGGTTCCATCATTCATGGCCACACCACCGCCCGCTTCGAATCCAGCGCCGAACTGACAGGAGGTGTACTTCTGCCGGGCGGTCCCTTTACTCTGCATTTTGATTTGCGCAACGCTGACGCGGCCGAGTTCGCTCGAATCGCTGGACTTACCCAGCCGTTCGCCGGCACTGTGGACTTGGTCGCTACCGTTTCGGGCACCCGCGCCAATCCTCACGGCGATGGACACCTCGACCTTCACAATGGCATGGCCTTTGGAACGACCGTGCCCTTATTGAAGAGCGACCTCCGCCTCGCTGGCGGCGAACTTCAGTTCAACAACATTGATGCCAGCGTCTACGGCGCTCCGTTGTCGGGGAGCGCCGCCATCGGCACCTCGGTCCTCGCGGCGTCGAACAGCGAATTACCGAAGACCCAGTTCCGTCTGAGTCTTTCTGGACGCAATCTGGATCTCACTCACTTCCCGCGCTTGCAGACCAGCCCGCTTACGGCCGACGGCGTTGCCGACTTTACGATACGAGCCAGCGGAACGCTGGAGCTGCCCTCGATCGAAGCGCACGTCCATCTCAAGGATCTCGCCATGGACAAGGAGCGCATCGGAGACTTCTACCTGGATGCGATCACGCGCGAGCACCAGCTCGATGTCAACGCCCACTCCGATTTTAATAAAGCTGATTTGACCATCGCGGGAACGGTCGCCTTAGAGCACGATTTCAATGCCGATCTCAACCTTGCGTTCCATCATCTGGATGCCGATTCGCTGTTGCGCATTTACTTGCCTGGAAAGCTGACGGGGCACTCCTCCACGGAGGGAACGCTGCAGCTTCGCGGTCCCCTGCGTACTCCGCGCAATCTGAAAGCGGTCGCCGAGCTCCAATCCTTCAGCGCCGAAGTGGACCGCGTGCAGGTACAAAGTGTTGGTACGGTTCGCTTCGAGGTCGCGGACCAAGTCCTAACGGTCGAAAGCCTTCATTTGGCAGGTAGTGGGACCGACTTCACTGCGCACGGAACGGCGCATTTGGGCGGCAACAAAGAACTCGATCTTCGTTTCGACGGCTCGGTTAACATGACGCTCTTTCAGTCGATCAACCCAAAAATCCTGGCGCGTGGCACTCTCGGCGTAAATCTTGACGCCGGCGGCACGCTCTCGCAGCCCGTGCTGCAAGGACGGCTGGAAGTGCACAACACCTTCATCAGTCACAACGATTTTCCCAGTGGCCTCAGCGACCTGAACGGAGTAGTGCTATTCGATCGCGATCGCTTTCAGATCGAGAGCCTCAACGGCACCACCGGAGGCGGCACCATCGCGTTGACCGGTTCCGCAACCTACCAGAGCGGCATATTCCAACTCGATTTTGGCGCGACCGCCCATGGCGTTCGCCTGCGTTATCCTCCGGGTGTGAGTTCTACCGCTGATGCCGACCTCCGTCTCACCGGCAACACGAATTCCGCCCTGTTGAGCGGCAATGTGGTCATTACCAAGCTGGCCGTCACTCCAGGATTTGACTTCAGCTCCTATATCGAGAAGAGCCGGCAGACGGTCGTCCTGACCGAAGCCGAAAGTCTGCAGAGCCGACTCAAGCTCGATGTTCACATCACCACCACTCCGGAATTGCAGATGCAAACCGCCATCGCCCGGCTTTCGGGCAATGCGGACATCCGGATTCGTGGCTCCGCCGAGCGTCCCGCGATTCTCGGACGAGTGGAAGTGATGGAAGGAGAAGTCACTTTCAACGGGACGAAATTCAAGCTCGATCGCGGCGATGTTACCTTCGCCAATCCTGCCCGGACACAGCCCATCATCGATCTGCAGGCGACGACACGCGTGCGCGACTACGACATCACCGTGCAACTCCGTGGCGATGCCAGCGTGGCCAACGGACTGAAGGTAACCTGGCAATCCGAGCCGCAACTTCCGCAGGCCGACGTCATCGCCCTGCTGGCTTTGGGCCGCACGCAGGAAGAATCGGCAGCCGCCACCAGCGGGTCGTCATTTGGCTTTGGCGGTGACGCCTCCAACCTGCTGATCAATGAGGCGCTCAACAGCACCCTTAACAGCCGCTTGCAGCGCTTGTTCGGAGCCAGCCGCGTCAAGGTCGATCCCCAGGGACTGGCCGGCGAAACCAGCCTGGTTCGAGGGCCGCAGGTCACCATTGAGCAACAGGTGGCCAGCAATGTCACCTTGACTTACAGCACCAACGTCACCGTCTCCAACCAGCAGATCATCCAGTTCGAGTACAACATTACCCGGAACATCTCGATCGTGGCGCTGCGCGACTGGAATGGAGTCGTCAGTTTCGACTTTAAGATACGTCGCCGGAAGAAGTGAGACCGGACATATTTCAAGGTTGCGGCGTTTCAGCGTATTCTTTACTTGCACCCTGAAACTCTGAAATCTTGAAACTTTGCGCTTCAGCCGCCTTGACATAAATCTCCAAACCAGCAACCCTAGTTGTTTTTCACTTCACCCCCGGGAGAAACGGGCTAAGGAAACCAGATTTGCGAGTACGCGTCTTTTATCACGACAAATGTTTTGACGGGGCGTCCTCGGCCGCCCTGTTCTCCCGCTTCTATAAGGAGAGAATCCGCTCCGATGTGGACTTCGTGTATTCCGGCCTGCTCCATCGCGCTGGGTCTCTTTTCGACGAGAAGCAGTTCGACGGCGACGAAAACGCTATCGTCGATTTCAAGTATTCCAGTTCGCCTAAAATCACCTGGTGGTTCGATCACCACGAAAGCGCGTTTCTTTCGCCTGCCGATGCCGCCCACTTCGAGCAGGACGAGAGCGACCACAAGTTCTACGATCCAGCCTTCAAATCCTGCACAAGTTTCATTGCCATGATTGCCAAAGAACACTTTGGCTTCGATCCGCACCCCGTTTCGGAACTGGTTCGCTGGACCGACATCGTCGATGGCGCGATGTACGAGGACGCGAAGTCCGCGGTTGAGATGAAAGCCCCGGCCATGAAGCTGACCATGGCCATCGAAGCCTCCACCGATCGCAACTTCGTGAAGACGGTGATTCCTCTGCTCGCCTACAAGCCTCTGGCCGAGATTCTCGAGGAGCCATTCGTCGCTGCCGTTCTGCCCCCGCTACTCGAACGCCACCAGCGCTCCATCGGGATCCTGCGGCAGCGCAGCAAGGAAAAAGACGGTACGATTTTCTTCGACATCACCGATCTGGATCTCGAAGGCTACAACAAGTTCATTCCGTACTACCTGCATCCGGACTCGATCTACAGTATCGGCCTAAGTAAGAGTTCGTTCCGGGTAAAGGTTTCGGTCGGATCGAATCCGTGGTCCAAACGCGAACCCAGCGTCAATCTTGCTCGCGTGTGCGAGCGCTATGGCGGCGGTGGTCACGCCCGCGTAGGCGCCATCTCCTTCGAAGTGAACCAATGTGAAGAGGCCCACAAGGCCGCGTTGGAGATCGTGGAAGAGCTGCGAGCCAGCGTCCGCCAGCAAAGTTAAGGGCTTACACATGACGTGGCGTAGCGTGAGAGAGGTCGGGAGGTCAGACGTTAGAGGTCAGATTGCAAAGGTGAAAACACGAAGGTTTTATTTCTGCAATCTGACCTCTAACGTCTGACCTCCCGACAAGCTATTAGTTGAACCAAGAGCCCCTTCAGGGGCCGCGTTTAGAATAAATCCGCGATCATGCCCTGATTCCGGAAATCAATTTTCACCAAATGCATCCAAAACTCCCTCATCTTCCGCATCCGGTTATCGACGATCCCGCGCACATCAAAGGTGTGCGCACCGTCGCGACATTTGAATTTGCCAAGGGCATTGTCGTCGTTCTCGCCGGCTTCGGTATCTTCCGCATGCGCCACAAGGATATCTGGGGAGTAGCCGAGAGCTTCCTGGAATTTTTTCACGTTAACCCTCTTCGCCACTACGTCGGCGTTTTTATCGATCTCGTGTACCGCGTTAGTGACATCCGCCTGTGGAAGATTGCCCTGGTGGCGACGGTCTACTCGATCCTCCGCTTCGTCGAGGCCTACGGATTGTGGTACACCCGCCCCTGGGCGGAGTGGCTGGCCATCGCCTCGGGCTCCATCTACATCCCCTTCGAGGTAGAGGATCTGTTGCGGCGCCCCGACTGGATTCGCCTTCTGATTATCGCTATCAACCTCGCGATCGTACTCTACATGGTAATGCTGCGATTGGAAGCAGCTAAAAAGCATCACGCAGAACGGCACCACACAGGGACGGAGTGAACGGTGTCCATTCTCCCTCACGATATACCACTCGACTTAGCTAAAATAGACACCGGTAAGGGAACATGGCTCGTTGCCGTTGCCAACGTGACCGAAACCCAGGGCGGTAAGAATCTGCTCTTGAAGTTGATTTTGGAACAAAGAATCGATGAGGAAACTTTCAGATCGCGGGATCTTGGATTAATGGTGCCTGCAGCTTTAATCCTCGACCCTGAAACGCTTAGCCAAGTCATTGAGGGAATTCGTACCTGGATTGAAACAATTGAGGGAGATGGCTTTCTAGACCTTGTCCGACTGAGACGCTAGCTGATTAGTCTACGGATTCGCCCTCAAAGCTGCCGTCTCACTCGTTCAGCGAGCAGCCGCAATCCGCTGGCGGAACGTGCGCCGTCAGAAATCAGCCACGTTTGTAAGCATCGATCTAGTTTTCGACTTTGGCAAAGCATGCGAGTGATCGCAAATAGACCACCAACCATCCGCCGCTCTTTACTTTTCCCCAGCCATGTGAGAATTCTCCGGCACACGCCCGGCTAGAGCGCGCAGGAAGGCCAGCAACTCGTCTTTCTCTCCGGCTGTCAGGTGAAGTTTGAACAGCAAACTCGACTTGGCTCCTGGGCCTCCTCCCTGATCGTAAAAGTCGATCACGTCGGACAAGGTTGCGATAGCGCCGTTATGCATGAACGGCGACTGGTCTGTCGAGCTGCGGAGGCTGGGCGTCTTGAAGGCATGGCGGTCCCCGGGATTCTTGCTCACGACGAAATGCCCCAGATCGAGATCGTCGGTCTGACCGGGCAGGAGTCCGAGGGAATGGAATTTGTTATCGGTAAAGTTCGGGCCGTTGTGACACTGGGAGCACGATGCCTTTCCGATGAACAGGATTAGGCCTCGCTTCTGTTGGTCCGTGAGTGCCTGCTTGTCTCCCGTCACATAGCGATCGAAAGCGGCGTCCGGGGTCACCAGCGTACGCTCGAAGGCAGCAATTGCTCGCTGGATGTCCCGCAAGTTGATAACCCGTCCGAATACGGAGTGGAATCTCCGGCGGTATTCCGGCATCCCCTGAAGCCTTTCGAGTAGTACTTTCGGGTCCGGCATGCCCATCTCACTGGCGGACAGCATGGGCCCGAGTGCCTGTTCTTCAAGGCTCCCCGCGCGGCCATCCCAGAATTGAGCGGAATTGTAAGCGCCATTCAGCAGACTAGGAGCACGCCGGCTGAGAATCGCATGGCCGATTCCGACAGCTCTGGCCAGGCCATCTGAGTAGGCCTTGTCGGGCTCGTGGCAACTGGCGCAACTGGTCGAACGGTCCAGGGAAAGCCGCTTATCGAAAAACAGCATCCGGCCCAGCTCAATCTTGCCCTGGGTTTGCAGGTTATCCGCCGGGATAGGTGGCGCGGGAAGGGCTGAGAGTCCACCCGGCAGCCGCGTCATGCTGTCGAGCACTTTTATGGTTAGTCCCGATGGCGGGGTAATCGAGGGCGCGGGATTCTGCGATTGCGCAGCCGGAATAGCCGTCAGTCGCAGAACCAGGACGACCGCGCCTAGCGCTATTTTGACATTCGGCATGATCATCGCGGTGCGGTGTCGCGCGCCGGAAGCTGCACGCTGATCGGCTTGCTGCCTGCTGGAACAGTGATTTCCTGACTGGATGGGGCCATTCCTTCGCCCCAAAACGTGAGGACAAATCTTCCGGTCGGCGCGTTGTGTATATGAAAGCTGCCGTCCGCAGCAACCATCGAGTAATACGGATTCGGCACCACAAGAATCTTGGCACGCATAAAGCTGTGGATCAGACACAGCACGTCAACCATCCCCGGCCGGTCAAAGGTCACCGCCTTAAGTTCCCCTTTGGCGTAGTACCCGAGGTTGAAACTCTTCGCGTCGGAAATAGAGTAAACGTTGTGCGCGACTTCATCTTCGTTTGGCATCTCAACCGACTGTCCCGCAACCACAACCAGAAAGGACGGTACAAACTGGCCGCCGCGTTGAGACATCACGGGCTTTTTCTTGCTTGTCGCAGGCATTTTTACGCCCTCCAGCCACACAACCGCCGGGCGTTGTGAAGCGAGGGACTGGGCGGGCCATCCTTCGATGGTTCCGTCAATATTTTCACCCGCCGCCACAGATGCCAGACCAAGGACGCTAACCAGCGCTAGTAGGGCCAGCTTCATCGAACCCCCGTAGGGAGTATCGGCCCTTCTGCCGCCGAGCTTTAAAGGCAGCCAGCCTAATGAGGAATCAAAACGGAAAAGTAAAAACACCAACTGTCAATAAGCAGAGGAGAGTGGAAAAAGTGTGACTTTCCTAATCTTAATTTTATCGCCCTAAGAGGTAACCATGTCAGATACAGGACCCTATTCATTCAGCGAGCAGCCGCAATCCGCTGGCGGAACGTGCGCCTTCAGAAAATCAGCCACGCGCTTGTACGCATCAATCTGGTTTTCGACTTTGGCAAAGCCGTGGCCTTCGTTCTCATAGACTTTGTATTCGACCACCCCGCCGCGTTTCTTGACTGCATCCACTACTTGCTGCGACTCTTCCTTGGGGCAGCGCGGATCGTTACCGCCCGCCAACAAGTACAGTGGCGCCTTGATCCGATTTACGAAGTTAATGGGTGACCGATCTTCATAGAGCGCCTTGTTCTTCACAAGATCGCCCATGGTCGCAAGGTCCGACTGCTGGAGAACGGGATCTTCGTTCTGAATCTCGGTGAACCAGTTCACAAACGGCACAATCGGAACGCCCGCCGCCCACATCTCCGGAGCCTTGGTGACGCCCATCATCGTCATGTAACCGCCGTAGCTGCCGCCCATCAGAATGAGTTTTTTCGGATCGACGTAGCCCGTCTGTTGGATCCAGTCCGCGGCCGCCAGCACATCCTGCAAATCGCCGCCTCCCATATCGAAAAGATTTGCCTGCTGGAATTCTTTTCCGTATCCAGTCGATCCGCGATAGTTCGGAGCAATCACAATGTAGCCTTGATTGACCATGTACTGGACGAATCGATTGAAAGCGTTCATAGTCTGCGCCGTCGGACCGCCATGAACATAGACGATCGCGGGATGCTCGCCATTGCGCGGCAAGTTATAGGGGACGTAAACGAAGGCGGAGATCGTCCACTTACCGTCCTTACTTGGATAGTGAACCAGATAGGGTTCGACCATGTCTTCGGCGCGCACTCCGCCCACAAGCGAATGTGTAAGCTGCTGCGAGAGATCGTGTGGCGCGGGCGTCCTCGCCCGCGTGTCCGTGATTTGTGCGTCTTCATCAGAAATGTTATAGACCCACAAATCGCCGGGCGCGGTGGGACCCGTCTGGGTGTAGAGCAGCCGCGAGCCGTCGCGCGTGAAAGGCGAGGGCTCGCCCGACGGCCAATTCAGTCCTTTGGGGAGCGGCAGGGCGCGGGCCTTGGCCGTGGCCACGTCGTAGACGTAGATCTCCATATTGCCGTCAACATTGGCGGTGTAAAGGAGCGATTTTCCATCGGGAGAAAAGTTCTGACCAGAAATCTCCCACTTATCTTGTGTCAACGGGAGGATTTTCTTCGTCGCGATCTCGAGCAGTCCGACATTGTCGTAACCGTTGGCGGCATTCGACGTTGTCAGCACGTGTTTTCCATCCGGTGAGACATCATTGGCCGCAAAGATCTTCTCGCCATCATGCGGCGTCAGAAGCGTGCTTTGCGCGCTCGCCATATCAACCACAAATACGTTGGAGTCGGTGCCCTTGGCTTGCTCTTGCGTATAAACAATGAACTTCCCATCCGACGACCAGATGGGCGCGACGTTCATGCGGTCCTTGGCGGTTCCAGTGGTCAAATGCTTCACCTCGCGCAAGACGGTGTCGTAAACGTCGATCTCGAACACCGAAGACGTCTTCGGCTTGACCATGTACGCGAGATAACGCCCATCGGGCGACCAGGCGGGATCCTGCTCAGCAATTTCCCGCGTGTTAGTCAGGTTCACGATCTGTCCAGTTTTCGGCGACACCAGAAAAATGTCCCATTGTTCGTCGCCGTCGTAATCGGACGTATAGGCGATCCACTTTCCGTCGGGTGACCATGTGGGGCTGGTCTGGCGCTCATTGCTCACCGTCAGTTGCATCGGCCATCCCCCGTCGGAGGCCACGAGCCAAAGATTATTGCGGCCGCTCAAGTTGCTGACAAAGGCGACGGTCTTGCCGTCCGGCGACCAGGTTGCGCCTCCCACCTGGCGCGTCATGTAAAGCTTCTCGATGGAAAGATTCTTCTCCACGCGGGCGTCGGGTTTGGAAACGATCTGCTTCGGGTCGGTGATGGCCTGCGCGGCAGTCAGAGTCTGAGATGTTGCGAGGGTGCTCGTCATTGTTATTGTCATTATCATTATCGTTGTCGTTATCCATGTCGTCATCGCTAGAACCATAATAAACAGCGTAAGAATGCGCATGGCGCCTCGATACACTGTGTCACGTGAGTACGAGAGTTTAAAGTGTCGCGCCGATTGACTGCTTCAAACCTCAAGCCCAAATCGAGCCAGCATATCGCGCCGTCCAAACTTTGTGATGCCTAACGCCCTGCTGTCGAGCTCGTGCTGCACCCATTTCTTGTTCAGCGCGACTTGCAGTACTGCTGCCCCGAGCGCTCCGCCGAGATGAGGACGACGCTCGCTCCAATCGAGGCATGCACAGGCGAAGCGGCGCCGCAGCGTGCGTATTGCGGCGACATCGATCCCCAGAGCCTCAAACGCCTTCGTTCCGGCGGCACTTAGATCGTATGCGTCGCTGTCAAGCTTAGAACCAGCCCTATTCGAACTGGCCGAAAACCACCCCAGCGCCCGGAAACGGTCGTGCAGCGCGACGCCCACCGTGCCGGCCATGTGATCGTAGCAAGTCCGCGCGCTGCGCAGCTGATTTGGAGATGTAGGCACAAAGTGGTCGCTGGATCCTCCGGCCAAAACGTTCAACCCCTCCAGCACAACCGCGACGTTAGGTCCGTCAAGACTGTAGTAGCGGTGCTTTCCCTGAACCAGCAGTTTGACGAGATGGTCGGTCTTCAGTCGATTCAGGTGCACGCTCGCAGTGGACGGACTAACGTCCGCCACCATCGCCAGTTCGGTACTGGTTCGCGCGCGACCATCCATCAGGCAGTAGAGCATTCGCGCCCGCGCGGGTTCGCCGATGGCCGCGGCAATTCGGGAAACCGCAAGATCGGAATGGCACTCTACATTCACACTTTGATGGTAAACGAAGTGTTGATGTCCCGCAAATGGCATATTGCCCGTATGAAGATTGCCTGCGTGATCCGCTACCAGATCGATCCCTTCCAGCGGGATGCGTTTAGGACGTACGCCGAAAATTGGGGCCGAATCATTCCTCGATGCGGCGGCCATCTGGTCGGCTATTTTCTTCCGCATGAAGGCACCAACGATGTCGCCTGGGGATTAATTGCCTTTGACAGTCTTGCCGCTTATGAAGTCTACCGGACACGTTTGAAGTCAGATCCGGAGGCCCGTGAGAATTTCGTCATGGCCCAAAACAGGCGGCTCATTCTCCGCGAAGAGCGCAACTTCGTGGAAGTTGTGGAGGGAACAATCGGCCTTCCTGCGCTGCCCGATTACTCGACAGTTACGAAGTAGTCCCGCCCTTCCCACTGTCCGCTGTTCTTCCAGTGAAAGGTGAAAATGATCTGTCCGCCGGCGGCGAGAGTTTCCGTGGGCAAATCCAGGTGTTGGAGGTCCCAGCCGCTCTCTTTGGAAACGCTGTCGTGCGCCGTCTGCCAGCCATCAAAACTCCAATGCACCATCGCCGGTTCCATCAGCAGAATCCGCAGCTTCTTTCCGCGCGGCATGGTGCGCGGCTTGTTGTTGAAGCGCCAGTTGAAGTAGTCCGCCGATTTCTTGTTCGTCAAGTAGCGTTCTACCGTTTGCGGAGGCTGATCGAAAATCCTGCCGTCGACGAGCGACCGCCGCAGCTTGATGTACTCCGAGTGGGCCCACACCAGCGGACACGCCGACCCGGAAGCTTTCCCTGCAAACAGCTCGCGCTCCGGGATGTCGGTCGTATCCCAAACTTGTTCGGGAATCAGGCGGGTGGTCCCGGTGGAATTCTCCATCACGCCCAACAAATCCTCGGCGGAACTGGCGTTTCCAGCAGCCAGTTCATAGTGCGCCCGCTCACCCGCCAGCAGCGGCCATGGACGGCCGATTCCAGTGCCATCGAACGGAGATCCATCTTCGTGCTCTCCGTAGCCGTCGCGATTGTAGCGATACCACCCCGGCCCATAGGGAAGGTCAATGCGGAGCAGGGCGTCGATGACCTTAATGGTGTTCAGGATTCGCGGGTCGTCCGGCGCGCGCAAGCCGAAGCGCACCAGGGCCAGCGCGTCCGGGCTGACGATCTCGACCGCCTGCGAGTCTGGACTTGTGGCTCGATTCTTGATGGGAACGAATCCCTGCAGGGGCGAGGCGGCCCCGTCTCCGTCCGCGGGCGTGACGCGTACGTAGTAGCCCTCGACTCCGACTTGCCTCGCGAGATCGCAGTTTGCCGCGTAAGTCCAGCGCTCGATGTTGTCGTTCCAGGTGTCGGCCATCTCACGCAGAAATTCGGCGTGTTCAATCTCGCCCATCGACTGCGCGAGGTCGGCCGCAATCAGCAAGGCAGAAATTTCCGCCGCCAGCGTGAACGGCGAATAGCCTCCGTCCTCTTCCCAGCGGTCCTGCTGCGTGACCGGGCCATTGGCCACAATGAAGGCGGCTGCTTTGCGCACCATCGGCCACCAGCGCTCGGGGTGCTGAAAATAGCGCGGGGCTTCGCGCCGCAGTAGATCGACCAGCACAATCGGAAAGGCGGTCTCATCCATCTGCAAGCCGTCCCAGTACGGACGCCCATCCAACCACATGTTCTGCGCCCAGTGTCCGTCGTCTTCCTGGGTGGCTTCGAGGTAGTTCAGGACACGCAGAGCGTCCTCGTCGGCGCCGGCTGCCAGCAATCCACCGGCACTCTCAACCAGATCGCGGGGCCAGATCAAATGGTAGCCGCCGAGATCCTCATCGCCTTTGTTGAAGCCCCAGGGTATGGAGAGGCTGGCGATGATGCCGCCCAGGAAGTCCTTGGATTCGTGTGAGCGCAGCACCGCCGCGCTGGCCCGGTACAAGTCTTTCGCCCGCGGCTTCTCGTCGAACTTCTTCAGTGTCTGTTGCCACTTCTGCCATTGCAGGACGAACTCTCTGCGGGTCCTGTCATAGGAGGTTAAGAGGGAAGCTAGTACTTGCTGGCCGGCCTCCGCCCAGATTCCTCCAAAGCCCAGGGCGAGGATGAACTCGCCGTTGCACGCGGTCAGGTCAATTTCAGCGGTCAGCGCGACGTTGCCATTTTCCGCACGGTCGTACTCCCAAGTCATCTGAAAATGTTGCGACAAATCTTGCCAGCCATCCGATGTACCGGCGAATCCGACTGATCGTTTTGGCATCGGCGCGGAGCAGGCGAGGGCGAGCGCGCAGGAATCGCGCTGGGCAAAAAGCATCGGCCTCCCCTTGTAATCGCCCGTCCAGCCGGTATTTCCATAGCCGAAATTCGCGAGATGCGATGCCAGCAGCGCGTACATTCGATAGTCGGCGAGATTTCCCCGCAGCGGCACAAACTTAATTTTTTGCAGCACAACATTGCGCCACGGATCGGTAAGCACTTCCTTTTCGATCCGGTAGCGGCCTTCGACGTGTGTGTTGGTCAGCTCGTAGACGGGCACACCCGGTTCGATGGGAATGTTCTCGAAGGTACAGTGGCGTTTTTCTTCGGAAAAGAACCGCTGACCGTCCGTTACAATCAGTCCAAAGTCGCGAGTGCAGGCTTGGTCCACCCGGGGAAAGTAAATTTCGTTGAGAATGCCATGACTGAGTGTGAACCAAACCCGGCTATGGAGGTTGAGCGCGGTGCCGACGCCGGTCTTGGCGCTCGACGTCCAGCGCGGTTCGATTCCGGGCCAGCCCGGCGCATAGCGAAGGTTATTCTTCACGCGGTTGTCGCTCACAAAAGGCCGTCCTCACCGACAAGCAGTTTGCCAGAAGATGGCGATCTGTGCTGGATGTTTTGCTGCAACGCCGGAAACGCGCATCTAATTTGGCACATGTCAGGACGCAATATCATTCGCGCTTTCCTCCGGCGCGAACGTTTCGGAGTGGATGTGACTGTGGGGTGATGTCCTGATTCCCAGCGCGGCTACGGTAGCGCCGCCGTCTGTTGATTAGAATTGATTAGAGTTGACTAAGCACTGATAAAAGGATCAACATTATCTGCAGAGACAGATCTACAAGGGTGCAAACGGCAACTAGGTCTGCTCAAACGTTGGGGGCTCCGCAATGAGATCATGGCTAACGGAGAGAGGGCATCTCGCATGCCGTTGGTTTGAGGTTGGGCAACGCATCCAATACAACCCGCCCTGGATGCATGAGACTTCGAACATTCAAAGTGGTTATCTGCCGCCGGTTCCGGATTTCGCTAGCCACAGTCCATTCGGGGGAGCGTTTTGGTTCGAACTCCACATCGCTCGCCGAGACTCGTGTTAGATTCTGTGTGTGTAAAGCCGCAGTTTCTAAATGTTTGGAAAGAAAAGTTGGTTTATCAGAAATTCATCCGGCTGTAACCTTCCCGTAACATTTTGCCCCTAAAAGAGGATTGCACACTTAATCGCGCGAGGAGGACTCGTCTAGTGATTCGTCTGATCGGTCGTTCATTATTGCTGTTGGCAAGTCTCGCATTGGCGCTGCCAGTCATGGGGCAAACTCAGCTTAATGGTGCAGGGGCCACGTTTCCGTACCCGATGTATTCCAAATGGTTCAGCGAATACAACAAGCTGCATCCAGACGTCCAGATCAATTACCAATCGATTGGCAGCGGTGGCGGCATTCGCCAGGTCTTGAATGGCACCGTTGATTTCGGGGCTAGCGACGGTCCCATGACCGATGAGCAACTGAAGGACGCCAAGACGAAAATCTTGCACATCCCAACCGTGCTGGGCGCTGATGTTCCCGCATACAACGTCCCCGGAATCACAGGCGAAATCAAGTTCACTCCGGAGGCGCTTGCGGGTATTTTTCTCGGGAGGATTCAGAGCTGGAACGATCCGGCACTTACCAAAGCCAATCCGGGCGTGAATCTCCCGAACTCGCCGATCATTGTCGTTCACCGTTCAGACGGCAGTGGCACCACCTACATCTTTACCGACTACCTATCCAAGGTCAGCAAGGACTGGGAATCGGCAGCAGGGAAGGGAACCTCGGTGAAGTGGCCGGTCGGACTGGGAGGAAAGGGTAACGAAGGGGTGGCCGGACAGATCCGCCAGTTGCAAGGATCCATCGGCTACATCGAACTGGTCTACGCCGTGGAAAACAAAATCACCTTCGGATCGGTCAGGAATGCGGCTGGGAATTTTGTGAAGGCCTCGCTCAACGGTGTGACCGAAGCGGCGGCCACAGCGCCCAAAATGCCCCCGGATTTTCGTGTGTCCATAACGAACGCGCCGGGCAAAACGGCCTATCCGATTTCAAGCTTTACCTGGCTTTTGATTCCCGAGCAAGCCAAGGACCCGAAGAAGGGAAAGATCCTCGCCGATTTTCTGAACTGGATGGTGACCGACGGCCAAAAAATGACGAACCAGCTCAGCTACGCGCCCCTCCCGGCGAACGTGGCCGAGAAAGTCAAAGCAGCCATCAAGCAAGTTCACTAGCAGCCTGCAGAATCTGGCAGCAAGCGCCAGTTCAAGTTCCGGTTCGTATCAGAGTATCGCTTCAGCGATACCGTAAGCTTGGAGATCAACGCCCCTTTAGCTGGGCTGCGGTGCTTTTGCTTTTGGGTGGCGCAGCGGTCTGCCGCTGCGATAAGTGGCTTATTTGCAGACGCGGCTTTGAACCGCTGAAGTGAGAACGGCGCTGCGGAGGATATTTTTCCGCAGGCCGTTAGGTGCGGGGCAGGGGAATGCGAACTTTTCAGTAAGCAGCGCTTGCCGCTTCTCCTCCACTGGGAGAAGCACAGTAAACGGAGCAAAGCCCAAGAGGCCGGTGCTCGCAGCTCAAAGGCCCCTACGGCGCCGCCCGCTTGATATACTAGTGCGGGCCGGATGCAAGGAACAACAGGGCCGTTCGATACCGTACACACCTCCACAGCAATAGTCCGCAAATATGGTTCGGCAAACTCTGAGCAACCGCGCCACCCTTCTTAACCGCGAAGCCTCGTGGCTGAAATTCAATTGGCGCGTGCTCGAAGAAGCCGGAGACCTCCGCAATCCGCTCCTGGAGCGCGTGAAGTTCCTGGCCATCACCGCCAGCAACCTGGACGAATTCTTTGAAGTCCGCGTCGGCGGCCTGTTACAGCAACTTGAAGACGGCCATAACTCGACTACTCCCGACGGCCTCACCATGGTGGAGGAGCGGGAACTGATCAAAGAAGAAACGCACGGGTTCGTCGAAGAACAATATTCGAGCTGGAATGATCGCCTGCGGCCCGAACTGGCGGAGCAGGGAATTCGCGTCCTCGGCATCGACGAACTCGACGACGCGGCGATGGCATTCGTGGACGACTATTGCGAGCGCGAGCTCGATCCGCTGCTCACTCCGGTAACAGTGGATCCGGCGCATCCCTTCCCGCGTGTCATCAACAAGGCGACGTGCGTGGCGCTGTTGCTGCGAAGGCGTCGTCGCTCCTCGCTAACCTATACCGGAGTCGTTACCGTTCCCCGGGCGCTGCCGCGTTTGGTTCGCTTGCCATCCGTGGGTACCATCGATTTCATTTTTCTAGCCGACCTGGTCGTCCATCACGCCGTGCGGATGTATAAGGGCTACGACATCGTTTCTTCGGCTGCCTTCCGCGTCACGCGCAATAGCAACCTCTACCTGCAGGAAGAAGAGTCGCGCAATCTGCTGGAATCGGTGCGCGCTGAATTGCACAACCGGCGCAAAGGCGACGCGGTGCGTATGGAGATCGAATCCGAGGCAGACCCTGAAATCATCGATCGCCTCGGCACCGTGTTCGAGCTTGAACCCTGGCAGATTTTCCCCGTCAATGGCCCCGTAAATCTCTCTCGCCTGTTCAACATTTACGACGCGGCAGCACGCCCGGATTTGAAGTTTCACACTTATGTGCCGCGCGAGTTGCGCCTGACCGCTAAGTCCCACGATCTGTTCGAAGAGCTGCGGCGCCACGACGTTCTGCTGCACCATCCTTACGATTCCTACGACGCCGTCCTGTCTTTCATTCAGTCGGCCGCCGAAGACGAGCGCGTGCTCTCGATCAAGCAAACCCTCTACCGCACCAGCGAGCATTCGCAGATTGTTGCGGCGCTGATGGCCGCCGCTGCCCACAAGGAAGTCACTGCCGTCGTGGAACTCAAGGCGCGCTTCGATGAAGCGTCGAACATCCGCTGGGCGCGCGATATGGAAGATGCAGGGGTGCAGGTGTTCCACGGATTGGTCGGCTTGAAGACGCATTGCAAGCTGGCGCTGCTGGTACGGCACGATCCCGACGGTGTAACTCGCCAGTACGCGCACCTGGGTACGGGTAACTACAACGCGACCACCGCCCGCATCTATAGCGATTTCAGCTTGCTCACGGCCGACCCGGAGATCACCAGGGCGGTACACGATGTTTTCAGTTTTCTAACCGCCTACGCCGAGAACCCGAATTACGGGCCCTTGCTGGTCGCGCCTCTGGATTTGGCGGAAAAGTGCATGAGCCTGATTGAGCGAGAGGCCGAGCATGCGCGCATGGGCCGTCCGGCGCGCATTATCGCCAAATTCAACTCGCTGCTCGATACCGATATCATCCAGTCTCTCTATCGCGCTTCGCAGGCCGGGGTGGACATCGACTTGATTGTGCGCGGTATTTGCTCGCTGCGGCCGGGAATTCGCGGCCTTAGCGACCGGATCCGTGTGCGCAGCATCGTCGGCCGGTTTCTTGAGCACAGCCGCATCTACTACTTCGAAAACGGCGGCGAACCTGAAATCTACATGGGCAGCGCCGATTGGATGCCGCGCAATCTGCACGAGCGCGTGGAGGTTTTGTTTCCGCTGAAGAGTCCTCTGCTGCGCGACCGCGTGGTGCACGAAATTTTGGCCGCTTACCTGGCCGACAATGTGAAATCGCGCTTCCTGCAGAAGGACGGCCGCTACCTGCGCCCCTGGCAATCGCCGCACGGACGCAGCAAGCGCCCTCCTCGCGGCCCGGCCGCCTTCAGCGCCCAGGATTTTCTCATTGCACTTGCGGAAGGAACAAAAACACCGGAGGACATTCCGGCCGCCATCCCGCACCGATCTGCTCGATCATCAACTGCTCGAGCTTTGAGCGGTCGAGTCTCGGCAGGAAAGGAATAATCACCCGCGATGTTTCTCTATTTCTTACGCCACGCCAGCGCCGGGCAAAGCTTGATTTCCGCGAAGAAAGACGAAAAGCGCGGGCTCGACAAAGACGGCATCGAGCAATGCGGCTACATTGGCCGCGCTCTGGCCGCGCTCGGCGTTCAGGTGGAAATCATCGTCTCAAGTCCCCTAAAACGCGCCACGCAGACGGCTGCCTTAGTGGGCAATGAAATGGGCCACGAAGGCAAGCTGGTGATGGAAAACGCGCTCCGTCCGCAGGGTACATTTGCGGATTTTCAGAAGATGCTGGAAAAGTATTCGCGCCTCGAATCCGCGATGGTGGTGGGGCACAACCCGAACCTGGGCGAATTTCTAGGACGCGTCATCTGCGAGGGTGGACACGAAGCGGTGGTCGAGCTGAAAAAGGGCGCAGTGGCCAAAGTCGAAATGCGGCGTAATTCGGGCTCGCTTAGTTGGTGTATTACGCCTCGCATTCTGCGCACGCTTCACACCGCGGCTACGGAAAGTTCGCGGCCGAAGACTTCGCGGAAGTAAGACCGGTCTTTCTCGATCGACCATACCTCCAGATCGACGCTGGCCTTTCCGCGCGGAGTCAGTTTCATAGCGACCCGACCGTTGCGCGCCGAGACCCCCAGTTTCCCAACCGACTGGCTCCTTCCCATATTCAGAGCGCGCGCGAAGCGGAGAAGCACTGATGCTTTCTCCACATTTTCCTGCTCTTCGGGGCTCAGGCCGCTCATCGGCCCGTCTCCCGGCGTCGGACGCGACTTGCCCAGATAGCGCGCGATGGAGCCAATGATGCGCCTCTCTTGAGGCGTGTATCCCAAAATCTCGGAGTTCGCGATGATGTAGTAAGTATGGCGATGGTGTCCATTGCGGTTCACGTAGTCGCCGACCTCGTAGAGCATCGCCGCCGCTGCCAGCCACTCGCGATAGTCCGGGGGAAGCTGGTGTACGGACTTTAGCGAGGAGAACAATAGCAACGCCGAGTCGCGAACGTGCAAGGCATGCTGCAAGTCGACGCGGTAGTGTTCCACGGCGCGCTTGATCGACTCCCACCGTTCCGATTCAATCGCGCGGCCCGACCTCGTGCTGCGGTCGTAGTCCGCGGCCATCTGGGCGAGGATGCCGTCGCGCAGTCCAAGAGGCGAGTAGCGAAAGCCGGGAAGGTGGCAGCGCTCCAGTAATTCCGCATAGGCCACTGCTCCTGCGCAAATAATCTCGGCGCGGCGCGGACCGATCCCTGGGACCTTATTCCGCTGCTCCAATGTCAGGCGCGAAATCTGTTTGGCAATACGGCGGGTCGTCTCGCGCGTAACGTAAGTCGCCGGACGCGTCTTCCGAGTGCCTGCGAGATGGCTGCCGATGCCCACGAGAGCAGCGGCCGTTCCGGAAGTGGCGATCACGGCGCCCACGCGCGCGGACTTCACCCGATCTTGAATGCGCGTAATTTCCCGCGCCACAAATTCGGATAGCCGCTTCAATTCGTTCTTGCGCGGCGGATCGTGGTGAAGAAACTCACCGGTCAGCCGCACCGCTCCAAGCGGCAAGCTCACCGTATCGCGGAGGTGTCCTTCGCGCGAAAGCGTGAGTTCGCAACTACCGCCGCCGAGATCCACCAGCAGAACGCTGCGAGCGCCCAGGCGGCTGGCCGAGACAATGCCCAGGTGAATCAGGCGCGCCTCTTCCAATCCGGAGATGATTTCGATCGTCCAGCCCGTCGTGGAGCGCACCCACTCCAGAAACGCGCGTGAATTGCGGGCATCGCGCATCGCCGCGGTGGCCACCACGCGCACCGAATCCGTACCGCATTCCTGCATGGCGCGATGGAAACGGCGCAAGACGCGCACCGTTTCCGTCATCGCCTCGGGCGCCAGCAGTCCGCTGGTGAATACGCCTTCGCCCAGGCGAGTGACTTCGCGGTCTTCGTGGATTCCTTTCAGCCGTCCGGCCTGCAGGCGCGAAATCTTCAGACGAACAGAGTTCGAGCCGATGTCGATGGCGGCGAAAGTGGGCATGGAGTGACGATTGAAGGTGAACCATCAGTATTCTCACACACGGGTTGATTCGCGCAAGCTGGTACGCTTCCAGGTGGTGTCCTCGTTTATTTTTTTTCACCACGGAGACACGGAGAAACGGAGAAACCCAACTGCATGGCGAGACCGAGAAGTGGCGCGCCTCCGGTTATTTCGTTTCCACGAACGATGTGGGCCAACCGGGATGTGGGCCAAACGGCGGGTGAATTCAGAAATTTGTGGGGGGGTACCCCCCCTCCCCCAAAATGAGTTAAGTCGATGATAGTAAAATAGTTAGAGGCAAAATATTCAAAAGATGGGACTTAGCGTTGAATTTTGCTGTTTGGCGTGCACTTGCGGGTGTGCTGACCGGGGCCATTTGTCGGAATTTGTTGTCAAAGAGCGGTGAAAAGTTTGAGGTTTGCCGCGCTCTCAATTTGGGAACAGGTGGCGAGCTTTCAGGTGCTATCTGGGTTTTTCGTTTTCAATGAGCGCTGGCAAATGGCTCGGGCGCGGCAGCTTCGTGCCGCGTTGAGGTCCGCCTCTGGAGACGGACACAGTTCTGCCTTGGCCAATCCGATTTCATTTTTGCGGATGGCGCGTGGGATGTCTGTGATGACGATCACTGGCTGGATGTGATGAATCCGCGGGATGCGCTTACGAGGAAGACGCGGTGTCTAGCGATTGGAAAGCGTGGAAATTTCAGTGGAATCCGACAGGTTGCGGTCGTTGGTAACCAGTGTCAGGTCGAGAACTTTGGCGGTTCCCGCCAGAAACCGGTCGGCTGGATCTGCGTGGGGCAACACCAAGGCCATGGCGGTGGTGACAATCTCCTTGGTCAAGGGCGCTTCTCGAAGTTGTTCTGAGTACTTTCCGACCCAAGTATAAGGACTATCGACACGGATCCGTTTTTTCTGCATTAGAACCAGCGCCTCCCAGATACTTACGGGAGAAATCCAGAGTTCGTTTTTGACATTCGAAAGTTCCAGGGAGACACGCCGGCTTAGTTTCTTCGGTTGCAGCTGGCTCCAGATCCAAATGTGCGTGTCGAGGAGGAGGTTCATTTCCGGTAGATATCCATCGTCCCCCAATCGATAATGGGACTCTCAATATCGCCTACGATGGTTCCGGTGCCCACTGCCGCCCCGACAAATTTGCGCGCCCGGTCGGGTCCGGCCGGAACCACTTCCGCCACCGGCTTTCCATGGCGGGTAATCCGCAACGGCTGGCGGGTCTTATGTACTTCTTCAATCAATCCCAGGCATTTGGCCTTAAACTCGGAGATAGACACCTGATTCATAATGACTATAGTATTAACTATAGTCATTAAACAAGTCAAGAATTGTTACCGGTGCAGCTTGCTTTGAAATGTCTCCTATGTGGAGTATGCTGTGGAATGGATTCCACATATGCAAGTCGTTCAAATCGTGATGGATAAAAAGCTGTTACACGCCGCCGACCAAGCCGCGAAGCGCACTCGGCGAAACCGGTCCGCTTTGGTGCGCGACGCCCTGCGGGAACATCTTCGCCGGTTAGAACTGCGAGCCAGTGAAGAGCGCGACCGCCAGGGCTACTCGCAGCGTTTGCAGACCGACGCGCAAGCCGACGCGGAAGCGCGGGGTTGGGAAGCGGAGGCCACATGGCCGCAGGAGTAGCCAGAGGAAGAATAGTCCGTGGCGAGGTTCGGCTCTACCAGTTTGCCGCGCCCGACAAAAAACGACCGGCCCTCGTACTCACCCGCAACAGCGCCATCGCGTATTTATCCACGGTCACGGTTGCGCCTGTCACTTCCACGATTCGCGGCGTACCATCGGAAGTCGTTCTGAATGAGGAGGACGGCATGAAGTCCCCGTGCGCGGTGAACCTGCACAATGCAATTACGGTGTCGCAACAGCGCATGGGGAAACGTGTGGCCCAGCTTAGTTCCGCACGAATGAATGAGGTGTGTGCCGCTCTGCGGTTCTCTTTGGGTTGCGATTCGAACTAGTTACTGGGAACGTTCCGTCTGGAACCGAATTTCAAAAACCGGTGAACGTCCCGTCTGTCCCCAGGTTTCTGTCCCAGGTTTCTTGTCCCCAGGTTTCTTGTCCCCAGGTTTCTGCTGCCGCTCTCTGGCATTGGATACCGTGGCGCTACGCACTACCTGCGGCACTTTTCCTCTGTCTGAGTACCTGGATATTTCGCCCGAAAACGCCGCTCCTTTAACCGCGCAGCGTGCGCGTATAATTCGCGGTGCTGGAGGAGTTATGCAACTCTCTGATTACGTCGGCCAAGAAATCGCTTTGGCAATTCCATTCATTGACAACATCAAATTCCAGAAAGTCAAACTGCTAGGCGTCGAAGCTGGCGGCATTTGGATAGAGAGCCAGACCCTAATCAACATGGTACTGAAAGCTACTGCGACTGCGACTGCCCCACAAACGCTAGCATTTTTCTTCCCATACCACGAAGTAAAATTCGGATTCGTCGGAATAGAGGGACCGGCGCTGAACGAACAAGCATTTGGCTTATGAGTGTTCGGTTTTCGGGAAGATTAGCCAGTGATTCAAAAGTATGTTGTGACTCCATACCGCCTCCGGTGTAAACTGGATTCGGCTAGATCACATCGAACGACTTTAAGGCCCAACTGACATTGGGCCTTTTCTTATGCGCAGCGCCCTAGATGAAATAAGGCAACGCTACCCTAAACCACCAGAAAAGCCACTCTGGCTGTTGCTGCTTCGGCTCCTGATGATCTTCGTCGCAGCGCTGCTCATAGCCTTCGCAGCCAACCGGTTGCTGGATTTCTTTCATCTTGACCCGTTCGGCATTAGGGAACTCGACTGGTAGTGCCCAACAACACGTTTTTTAAGAAACCACCCACCTCCATTTTTAACCGATTTGTAACAACCGTCTGCTAGGCTCATCAGGGAATGTCCAATCAAGCCCTGCCCCGGCCGCGTTTTAGCGCTCCCGAACCGGAGCGGGGATCGTCCCCACAAGGGCCGAAGGCCGCTCTGAAAATCGAAGCCACACCTACGCCGCTGTTGCTGGGGAAAGTCAGCGAAATCCCGGACGCCGCTTTTGGATGGGCGATGCGCCTTTGCGGCTTGGCCGTGGTTGCGCTCCTCGGCTTGATCGTTTACCAACTGGCGGTGGGCTCGCAGCTTTCCTGGCACGCTTTTGGCTGGAAGTTCTTCTGGCAATCGGATTGGAATCCGGTGGAGGATCAGTATGGCGCGTTACCTTTCATCTATGGCACGCTCGTGTCCTCGCTGCTGGCGCTGATCATCGCGGTGCCGCTGGCCATCGGCGTGGCGGTTTTTATAACGGAGATGTGTCCCGTCGGCCTGCGCGGAATGCTTTCTTTCACCACCGAACTGTTGGCGGCGATCCCCAGTGTGGTTTACGGACTTTGGGCAATTTTCGTCATGGTGCCGCTCATTCGGGCGTATGCGGAACCTTTTCTTGCCAGGACCCTGGGCTGGACGGGGCTGTTCAGCGGGCCGCCCTACGGCATCGGCATGTTGGCCGCAGGTGTGATTCTGGCGATCATGATTATTCCCATCATTTCGTCCATCACCCGCGAAGTGCTTGTCGTGGTGCCTCAGCACCAGCGGGAAGCGGTGCTGGCGCTCGGAGCAACGCGCTGGGAGATGATTCGCATGGGCGTGCTGCGCAATGCGCGGGCCGGCATTGTGGGCGCCATCATTTTAGGGCTGGGCCGCGCGCTCGGCGAAACCATGGCCGTCACCATGGTGATCGGCAACCGTCCGGAGATTGCCAAGTCGCTATTTGCTCCGGGATACACCCTGGCGAGCGTGCTGGCCAACGAATTCACCGAAGCGACCGGCGATCTTTATCTTTCAGCATTGATCGAAATTGGCCTGGCGCTGTTCTTTGTCACGATCGTGGTGAACGCACTGGCACGGCTCATGGTGTGGAGCGTGACTCGTGGCCAGCCGGCGAGAAGTATTGCCTGAGAAACATGCCCGATACCAACTCCAATTCGGCAGCGCCCGGGACTACGCAGCCTGGCATTCCGCAAGTGCAGATTCCGCCCATCAGTTTGCGCCGGCGCGTGATGGACCATGTGATGACGGGTGTCGCAGTGCTCACCGTTGTCCTGGTGCTTTTGCCGCTCTTTGCCATCTTTGCTTATCTGGTATACAAGGGCATTGGCTCGATCAATATCGCTTTCCTGACGCAGACGCCGAAGCCGGTGGGCGAACCCGGCGGCGGCATGGCGAACGCCATCGTGGGGTCGATGGTGATTCTTGCCATTGCCAGTATTATGGGCGTGCCGCTCGGAATCGGAGCGGGCGTCTTTCTTTCGGAATACGGACGCAACCGCTATGGCGACATCGTGCGCTTTATCTCGGATGTGCTGAACGGCGTGCCCTCCATCGTGATCGGCATCGTGGCCTACGGTTTGGTGGTGATGCGCCAGAAACACTTTTCGGCGCTGGCCGGCGGCGTGGCGCTGGCCATCATGATGGTTCCGACCATCGCGCGTACCACCGAGCAGATGCTGCTGCTGGTGCCGCAGGCCATCCGCGAAGCCGCTTATGGTTTAGGCGTGTCGCGCTGGCGCACCACGATCTCGATTACCCTGCGCACCGCGACTTCCGGAATCATTACCGGCGTTATGCTGGCCTTCGCCCGCATTGCCGGGGAAACCGCGCCGCTGTTGTTCACTGCCTTCGGAAACCAGTTCTGGAACTGGAAGACCGATCAACCCACCGCCGCCCTGTCGCTGCAAATTTTCACCTATGCCATCTCGCCCTTCGATGAATGGCACAGGCAGGCTTGGGCAGGAGCGCTGGTTTTGATTGTCCTTATTGTCGGCGCGGTCGCGGCGGTTCGCATCGCGGTGCGGCACGGAACGCTGGCTGGAGCTTAGAACACTAGGAAACGAGTAGCGCCGGCCTCTTGCAGGCTGTTCCGAGGGCGTCTCGCCCCCGGCGTAGCAAGCGAGAACAGCCGCCGAGACGGCGGCGCTACTCTCAGTGAGCAGGAGCTGAATAAGCTATGGGCGTCGGAATTGCAGTCGAGCACCTGAACGCGTTTTACGGCAAGACGCAGGCATTGTTCGACATCAATATCGTCGTGGTTGCCAACCATGCGACCGCGCTGATCGGACCTTCGGGCTGCGGGAAATCCACGTTCATTCGTTGTCTGAACCGCATGCACGAAACCATTCCCGAGGCGAGCGTCGAAGGCAAGGTACACATCGGCGACCTCAGCGTTTATAACGGAACGTCGGCCACCCAACTGCGCCGCCGCGTGGGCATGGTATTTCAAAAGCCCAATCCCTTTCCCACCATGTCGATCTACGACAATGTGGCCGCGGGGCTCAAGTTGAATGGCTTTCGCAAGCGCAAGCAACTGGATGAGGTCGTCCACAAATCTCTGCACAGCGCCGCGCTTTGGGACGAAGTAAAAGATCATCTCCACAAAAAGTCCGGCGCCAGCCTCTCCGGTGGTCAGCAGCAGCGGCTGTGCATCGCCCGCGCGCTTGCTGTCCAACCCGAAGTTCTGCTCATGGATGAACCGTGCTCGGCGCTCGACCCGATCTCCACCGGCAAGATCGAAGAACTGATTTTTCAATTAAAAGAGCAATACACGATCGTGATTGTGACGCATAATATGCAACAGGCGGCCCGCGTAGCCGAGTTCACCGGGTTTTTCCTGCTCGGCAAGATGATCGAATTCGATAAAACCGAGAAGATTTTCACCAATCCGTCCGACAAACGGACCGAAGACTACGTCACCGGCAGATTCGGATAAAGAGGTTCGGATGATGCGTACGCGCTTTCAACAGCAAATGGAGGACCTGCGGGAGCGACTGCTCCGCATGGGCGGTCTCGCGGAACTGGCGGTGGATCGCGCCTGCCAGGCGTATTCCGAACGCGATCTGACCCGTTGCCAGTTGGTTCTCGAAAACGAAGGCCTCATCAATGCCGCCGAGCGCGAGATCGATGAAATGGCCTTCGACATCCTCGCTACCCAGCAACCGGCGGCCACCGATCTGCGATTTATTCTCGCCGTCACCAAGATTAATGCCGACCTGGAGCGCGTGGGCGATCAGGCAGTCAATATTGCCGAGCGCGTGATGGATTTGATTGAATTGCCGGCCGTCGATTTGCCCGTCGACATCCCGCGCATGGCCACCGCCGTCAGCGCCATGGTGCGGCGCGCCCTGGAGTCGTTCGTGGAAGGAAAAGCCGAACTCGCCCAAGCCGTGCTGGAGATGGACCACGTCGTCGACCGGATGCGGGACGAAGCTTTCATAGTGCTCGTGCGGAAGATGAATGAAGAACCGCAAGTGACTCAGCAGGCGCTAGATGCACTACTGGTAGCACGCAACCTGGAGCGCGTGGCCGACCATGCCACCAACATTTCCGAGGATGTCATTTTCTGGGTGCTGGGCGCCGATGTGCGTCATCATGCGCAGGCCGCGTCGGCTGCTGCGCGGCCGGAAAGACGCGAACAATAGAATTGAAGAATCATCCCTGGGGAACAGGGTGGAGGATTTCCCTGTGCAGTACTGTGTCCCTGCGGTGAAGGATCTTTCATAACCACAGTGGACACGGGGCTCACGGGGAAGGGCTTTTGCCGCTGAGCCTCGCGTCTCATCGATCCTTGCGATACACTGATCGACGCCCATGAGCCAGAGAATCCGCGTTTTTGCCACCTGCGACATTGGAGATGCCCTCAACATTCTTCGCCAGAAGGGATACGACCTCGAAGTTTATCCCAAGCCCGAAGCGCCGCCGAAAAGCCTGATCGTCGAAAAGGTGAAGTGCGGCGTGGATGGCCTGATCACCACCTTGCGCGATCCGATTGACGCTGAAGTCTTCGCCGCCGGAAAGGGCGCGCTTAAAGTGGTCGCGCAATATGCCGTCGGCTTTGACAACATCAACCGCGCCGACGCCGACCAATATAAAATTCCGTTCACCAATACCGCCGAAGTCCTGACCGAAGCGACCGCGGAGTTCGCCTTTTTCCTGATGGGGGCGCTCGCGCGAAAACTCTGGCCTGCCGAACACCTGACGCGCGAAAATAAATGGGGATATTGGCATCCCTACCTGCCATTTCTCGGCGACGAAGTCACGGGAAAAACCGTCGCCGTCATCGGCACCGGGCGCATCGGACTGGCGTTCATCAAAAAGTGCGCCGGGCTGGACATGAACATCCTGTGCTTTGATCCGGCCTATGAGAACCACGACTATGTAAGCGCGATACAGGAGGTGCTGGATCTCCGCTTCCAGCGCGGGATTAGCCGCGAGCGGACTACCATCCGTTACACCACTCTGCATGAGGCCTTGAGCAGCGCGGATTTCATCAGCCTGCACGTTCCCCTGCTGCGCGAGGGCGAGAGCGCCACGCCCACTTATCATCTGATCAACGAAGCCACGCTGCGCACGATGAAGCCGACCGCGATGCTTGTCAATACGTCACGCGGTCCGGTAATAGACGAGGCGGCATTAGCGCGTGCTTTGCGGGAGAACTGGATCGCTGGCGCCGCTCTGGATGTTTACGAGAAGGAGCCTCTGCCCGCCGATTCACCGCTGCGCGATCCAGCAATCGCCGATCGCTGCCGCCTCCTGCCGCACTTCGCGAGTGCCGGGCGTATCACCCGCTTGTCGGACGATCCCAACAAAGGCATGGCCGGACGCTGCGTGCAGGGGTTGATTGACGTGCTGGAAGGGAACTACGGCGGGGATATTACTAAGATGCCGTATGTGGTGAATAAGGAGGCGTTCGCAAAGTAGAAATAGATGTAGATATGTTCGGAATCGACAGTTCAAACTCGTATAGCAACCGACAACACGTGCCATCGGTCATTCTATTTACTCATGCTCGAACAAGGCCAAAAGATCACGGCCTCCATAAACTACGCGTTCGATCCGAACGGCTTTCGCCGTTGTACGATATAAAATCACATACCGCCCCACAATCGCCGTTCGCGCGCCGTCGCCAATTTCGGGCCGCCTGGTATATCAAAGGGTTCTGACCAATCCTTCGGATTTGGGCGCCGATTTCCTGGATAAAGCTCACCGCCCGGGTGGGATTATCCTGCGCGATATAGCCCGCGATTGCGTCAAGGTCCCCTTCAACAAACCTGGAAAACTCAACGCGCATTATTTGGCCGCATTCGCCAAATCCCGGTACTTCCGTTCCAGACGATCCAGTACTTTGTTGACCGGAACCCCCGGGGTCTTGTCTGCCATCGCTCGCCGCCACACCTGGCGGAGTTCGTCGATTCCCTGGTGCCGCCTGCTGCGCTTTTGAGTCCAGTCCCGCAACGCATCGCGCACGACCTCGCTGCTGGAGGCGTATTCGCCGGTCTCGACGGCGTGGCGCACAACCGCCACCATCTCCGGCGGCAACGCGATGCTGATTTTTTCGACGTTTGTCATATGCTTATTCTCCCTTGTCGAGGTAGGAATAATTCATACCATAAGATATTTCTCCGGCAGACGCAAGGGATTTGTCTTTGTTGGGTCCTGTCTCGGCGATCCTATGCAAAGATCTGGTAGAGCATCAGGTAGACGATCACGCCCGTCACCGAAACGTAGAGCCAGAGTGGAAACGTCCAGCGCGCGATGGCGCGATGCCGGTCAAATTGTTCCCGCAAGGCTCGGGTCAGCGTAATGAGCACCATGGGCACTATGATCACGGCCAGCGTGGTATGCGAGATGAGGATGGTGAAATATAGAGGGCGCGTCCACCCCGTGCCGCGAAAATGCACGGAGCCGACGTGATAGTGGTAGTAAAGGTACGAAACCAGAAAAAGGGAGGAGGTACCCACAGCAGTCAGCATGACGGCGCGATGGGCGGCAATCTTGCCACGCGCTATGAGCACACGTCCGGTCACCAGCAGCGCCGCGCTGCAACCGTTGAGGGTCGCGTTGATCTTGGGGAAGATTGAATAGTCGGTCATATTGTTAGTTAAGGTTTTACTGGGAATATGGACCGTTGGCAAATTAGGTGATTTGTAATTTGCAATTTGAAACGCCACCCCGCCGCGCCTGCTGCTCTCGTGTGGCTTTGGTTTGAAATTACAAATTGCCAATTACAAATTTCCCCACGTCTTCCGATAGAATATGACCACGATGCCTGATGTGGAGATCCCTGGCCCTCCCGCCCCGGTGGCTGCAACCGAATCCAGCGCGCGGCCGCTTCCCGTAATGGCGGTGTGGGCACGCGATCTGCTGGTCTCGCTCGCCATTTCCGCTTTCATCATTATCTTTCTCTATCAGCCGGTGAAAGTGGAGGGCACCAGCATGATGCCCGGCCTCGAAGACCAGGAGCGCATTTTCGTCAACAAGTTTGTCTATCGCTGGGAGCCCATCCAGCGTGGCGACATAGTCGTCTTCCGCTATCCGCGCGACACTTCGAAAAGCTATATCAAGCGCGTTATTGGAGTTGCCGGCGACCGCATTCGCATCGAAAATGGATTGGTCTACGTGAATGGCGAAGCGCTCGACGAAGACTATGTTCCCAGCGATTACGCGGACACTCGCTCGTATGGCGAAGTCGTGGTCCCGCGCAACAGCTTCTTCGTTCTCGGCGATCACCGCACCATGTCGAACGACAGCCGCGACTTCGGGACGGTGAACGAGCGATTTATTTACGGGAAAGCCGTCTTCGGATATTGGCCCATGGAGAAGCTCGGAAGGCTGCGGTAAAACGAGTCACCGGTCTTCAGTGCTGCGCGGCCAAATCGGACAGCTTCCGTAATTTAACTGTCTGGTCATTGGCGATGTCCTGCCGTAGCCATCCGAGGTGGCCAGCCCCATAGATCACGAGAATCCTGTCATTCGGAGATTCGACGAGCTTGACGATATTGCTATAAATGCGAATATTTCTCTGATACCAGGCTGCCAGCAGATCCGGTCCTGCATAGTCAGAAGGATCGCCGTAGGGCACGGTGGCGTAATACAAGGCCACGTCTTTTGCCACCCTCGGATCGGAATTCATGTACTCCAACATCTCGAGCACGGTGTGCGATTGCAAGAAGTCGTCCTGCTCCTTCACCATTCTGCCCCAGCCCGCAGTGATCGCGTCGAGCTTCTCGGCGCGGCCGTTCGCCTTCGCGTAGTTGACCACCCGTTGCATTGGGAAATCACCTTCGTCATCGACCGGGTAGACGGCGTGATGGCCAAGCTCCTTGGCCAGCCGGTATCCGACTTGATTCGTCTCGTCACGCGACAGCGTGTACTTTCCGGCGAGGTAGTCGGAGTACTGTTGCTCCACCCGCTGGCTCCCGACATCGGCTTCAATCGCAATCTTAGTCGGACGAAACCTCTTCAAAACCTCGATCAGCTGCGCGATTTCTTGCTGGCGTTTCGGCGATAGGACATCGTCAGCTTTCATGTTGTAGATATCGCGCCCCGGGTTCGACATGTGATACGTCCCGAGTACCAG